>ENA-OREC01001309-OREC01001309.1-marine-metagenome-genome-assembly--contig:-NODE-1309-length-12362-cov-79.595116_pt1 | contig 12362 bp, 8 predicted proteins | sample MGYA00248626_ERZ508543 | MGnify/ENA primary metagenome ERZ508543 (study PRJEB26211, sample SAMN05518279) | marine metagenome | isolation source: Puget Sound, Washington, USA | host: Bankia setacea... | reverse complement strand
TAAATTGGTAAGGCCAGTTGGTTAGTCCGCCTGAATTGTATCTGGCGCAAATCCCCCTTCTTATTTTTATTTATCCTTCCACCCCATAACAACGGGTGAAATACCTTTCGAGGATTTCGCAACATTCTGGAGTATCACAAGAGGTTATCTTTATGCTTGATCCAGACGCAATGAGTTACAGCGAAAAACGAAAGCCTGCCAAACATTTTTCGAGCCGTGCCGAATATCTGGAGCATGAGTTAACGATTAAGAAATTTCGCCGCTGGCGGATTCACCTTCCGTATCGTGATTACGGCATAGAAATTGAGGATTGGGTTCCCGCGCTTGCGGCCACCATTGGCAAGGTGGTTATGGTTACCGCCATGGTTGCGGCCTTTGCTGCACAATATGGGTTGTCGCCTGAGTTTATTGCTGAAAATGTACGCTTCGAGCTACTTATAGCCGGCGTGCTGTTTGTGGTTTTATTCTCTGCAATACTAAACCCGACGGCAAACTTAGCGGGCACCCACGGGCCCATGATCCCGCTCATCCCCCTTATTGCCGCAGCGGGCGGTCACCCTCTAGCACTGGGGATTATGGTCGGCGTTTTCGGTTTGCTACTCAGTATCTCCAAGGGCGGCTCCAAGCTGGTAAATTTAACCGGCGAAGGCGTTCGTGGTGGGCTTTTAATTTACTTGGGTGCCGTTGGGCTAATCGGTCAGATTGCCAAGCTTAAAGGCTGGTCTACTGGCACCGGTATCGCTGGCATGGCGTTTGTGGTTATCTTCGTCACCATTGTGATTTATGCCTATCTTGCGCGCATTCAAAAGCGCTGGCTCGCCATTCCGTTATGTTCTGCCGTAGCGGGTGTTGTCGCCTACGCCATGGGAGCTTCATTCGAATTTGTGACTGCGCCCGGCCTACCAAACATGAGCCCTTTCTACTGGTGGGGAGAAAACACCGGTTGGCAAATGGGCTGGCCAAACCTGAATCACTTTATAGCGGTAACACCTTTCGCCATCCTTGCCGTTGCCATGTGGTCTCCCGATTTCCTCGGACACCGAGTATTCCAAGAACTCAACTACCCCAGTAAGGCCAAAGGCGTTCTGATGAATGTTGACGACACTATGGCTATATGTTCTGTGCGCCAGATTGTGGGTGCCGGCCTAGGTGGTGGTAATTTGGCCTCATCTTGGGGTACGTACATGATCCCCGCGGCCATCGCTAAGCGGCCTATTCCGGGCGGTGCGCTGTTAACCGGTATTCTTTGTGTAGTAGCCGGTATTCTGGGTTTTCCAATGGACTTGGCTATGTGGGAGCCCGTGCTTCGTATTGCTCTGATTGTGGGTGTGTTCTTACCTCTGCTTGAAGCAGGAATGCAAATGGTAAAAGACTCCAAAAACTCTCAGAGCGCGGGCATTTGCATCTTCTCCTGCGCATTGGTTAACCCCGTGTTTGGCTGGGCCCTAACGATGCTGCTAGATAATCTCGGCTTTATTGGTGACAAAGAGCGCGGCGAAAAACTCTCAATGCAAGACAAGCTGATAATCCCGCTTATCGCTGTAATTGTGTGCATAGGCTCATTGGCCGCGGTAGGGCAATTACCTGGAATTCCTGCACTTATCTAATTCTTTGTTGTTCGGTGTTTATCCGATCACTCTTTATACCCGGCGCAAGCCGGGTATTTTTTTAGAAAAACACAATGCTAATCCAAACAAACACTAATAAACAAACACTCAACAATACCGCAGCGGAAGCTATATCTTTCGCTCTACCCGCCAACTCATGGTGCTCATAACCAACCCTGTCTACAACCGACTCAATTGCGCTATTAAGCAACTCCACAATCAATACCATCACCACGGCTGAAACCATGACAACGCGTTCCAGTGACGTTACGTCCAACCAAAAGGCCAATGGAATCAGTACCACCGCCAGTAAAAGCTCCTGCCGAAACGCTGCTTCATTTCTAAAAGCGGCGATAAAGCCCCTATAGGAATATATCGACGCCTTCACCAAGCGGGTAAACCCTTTATTTTTGCTTATCATACGGATGGGCCTCACAAGCCATGAAATTCGAACCCGAAAACCTCTGAACGATACTGTGGTGTCTTTGGGCTGGCGATAGCTCATACCAGCTTTGTTACCGCTGCCATTTTATTGATAACTAAGGCGCTAAGCGCTCAATGACCCACTGCTGATCTCGCCGGGCATACTGAAAGCGATCATGCAGTCGGCTACCGCCGCCCTGCCAAAATTCGAACACGGCGGGCTTAACTCTATAACCACCCCAGAAATCAGGCAACGGAATTGCGCCTTGGCCAAATTTGGATTTCATCGATTCAAATTGCATTAACAGCGCTTTGCGAGAGCTTATTTGATGACTTTGATGTGAAGCCCAAGCCCCAATCTGACTCTCGCGTGGACGTGTTAAAAAATATTTAATCGACTCAGCGGTGGAAATACGCTCCGCAGCCCCTTCAATCTCTACTTGGCGCTCCATACCGTGCCAAGGAAAATGCAGGCACACACTGCCATTAGCCTCCATTTCTCTGGCTTTCTTACTGCCATAATTGGTAAAAAATACAAAGCCTTTCTCGTCGAGGTGCTTAAGCAGCACAATTCTCTGGCTTGGTTTACCCTCGGCCGATACCGTTGCCAAGGTAAATGCCGTTGGGTCGGGAATTCCCGCTTCAATGGCCTGCTTCAGCCATAATTCAAATTGGGCAATAGGTTCGCCCAATAAATTGTCGCGCCGTAAACCACCGGCGAGGTACTCTCGGCGTATATCTTCAAGTTTCATATATCAGGTATGATTGTTAACGCTTATTTTAGCCGCCGATATTACCGGGCCATCGTTGCTATGTCATTGAAAGATTTTACCGCTCCCTCCGTTTCCGCTTTTATACTTGCTGGCGGTGCCAACCGCCGAATGGAAGGCCGGCAAAAGATCTTTATGCCACTTGGGGGGCAAACAATTCTTCAACATATATGCAACACTCTAAAACCCCAGGTAAAGCAAATAGCGCTCAGCTTTAACTCAAAGCCAGAAGGCTTAACGGAGCTGCAACTTGTCAAAGATAATTTTAACGAACTGAACGGGCCGATGGCGGGCGTTGTGGCTGGGCTAAACTGGCTAAAAAAACAAATAGACGGCGGAGAGTGGCTACTCACTACACCCGGTGACTCACCTTTCCTACCCGACAATTTGGTGGAGCAACTACTGCAACGTGCATCACCATCGCGTGTACCGCATTTTGTCTGCTGGAACGAGCGCGACTACTATTTAACATGCCTGTGGCACATTTCAGCTTTACCCAGTATCGAACGGTACCTGGCCAAAGGGCAGCGTTCAGCCAAAGGGGTACTCAAAATACTGGGTGCCGAAAAAGTAACGCTGAGCAAGCACGATGTTCTAACTCATCACAGCAAGCAAGAACTGCTGTTCTTCAACATCAATACGCCGGAAGATTATGACCAGGCCAACGCACATTTTTCCAAACAATAGTTTTAGGCGAACTTTTTCAAAGCCCTATTTCACAGGCGTTTCGCTGTTACTCGCCACCCTGCTATTGTCGCCCAGCGTCTCTGCAGCCTGCCGTGAAATGGCCAAAACCGAACTAGAGCAAACTTACTGCGCAATAAAAGCCAAAGGAAAAGGCTCAAGCCTTCCAATGTTTAGCGATTTTCGAAAAAATCCAGAAAAAATACAACGGCTTTTACTCAAGAAACACGCAAAACAAGCGGGTATCCCACTGCCCGAAACTACGCCATCACCGATGGACACCGCCACCACTGCACCCCGTCAAAACAGGTCGACCCAACCCACACCAGTGCCTCTGACTAGCAAAACAGAGCGAGCACCAACGCCACCACAAAAGCCCAAAACAGACACCCACGCCACGGAGCTGAACAGCTGCCAGCTTAACCAGTTAACGATTACGTGCTCATTTGGCCGTTATCGACTGCAAACCAACCGCCCCAACCGTGAACTCACCGGCGACGCACTGTCTCCGGCGAACCGCCTATTACTCGCCGATCGACAATCGCCCCACTATCGCAACGCAAGCAATTTAGTTTACCTGAGCGAAACTTACCCGTTGTACATCGAAAAAATGTTGAGTATTGGCCTAGGAGATTCCACCATGAGTTTCACCCGCTACGCAGCAACGTACGAAGAAATTCAGGTGCAAAACCAAAATTTTTCTACGCGGTTTAATGCCATGTTTGAGCTTTTAAAGAAAGAAAAAGCTAACAACAGCATTCAGCGACGGTACGATAATAGCTATCCGCAAAACCTCAGCCAATGTATGTCAGCCAATGCCAAACTGCTGATATGCGATAACGTAAACAGGAATTGGGTGTATTTGAGGGAGATATAAAAAAGGGCGGTAAATTCCGCCCTTCTTATTTATTGTTCGATCAATTTGAATTGCTGTAGACCACTGCCAAAGCTTAGCGCGATCATCGCCGTTGTATCTATTTCGTCGTTACCGGTCAAAACATAGCGGAAAGCCCAGTCTCCGCGGTTGGCAAATACCACTTCATCGCCGTTATGAACCGGCAACCAACGTAGCATATACCCGTCCATAAAGTTTAAGATACGCGGAAAATCTTCCGCTGGATTTAGCGTAACGAGAGGCTCTGCGGGGTTGAGGACAAACCTAGGTGTTGCCGGTACGAGCACACGAGCCACATCATCGGCTGGCGCCAACATTATGTAGCCATCGCCACCATTAACCAACTTCCAGTACTGATCGCTACTCTGTGCGCAATCCGCCATATAAACCAAGGGAAGAAATGGGCGGTTTTCACCAAGCGCATCAATTTGTTCTCGGGTTAGGTACGGCCGCTCTTCACGCAAGCACAAGGGTGCATCTGTTGAGGTCTGCAGTTGATAAACCGGCACCTGATACTCGGTATTTATGCCTGCACCATCGTAACGCACCTCTACATCGTCTTCTCGGCTGTTTTCTGCCACGTTAAGCACAGACACATCATTACTGTTCGCTAATGCAATATCGGCTTCGGCCAAATCTGAAATGTTCTGGAAAAAGTTATTATTCTCCCCCCAATTGTCGGTTACCCAATCACGAGAAACGTTTTTTGCGCTGAGAAGCGAACTAAAAGCAGAACCTTCACTATTGATAAAGCTGTTATAACTGACAGAAGCGTCGTTCCCTTTTATAACCAGCAAGCTACTATCTTCGGCATTTGAGCCAGTAGATTGTGTATCGAAAATATTATACTGAACAAGCGTACGTAAAGTACCTTCGCTTATTTCTATGGCTTCGGCTGCAATATTAGGGCCGAAGGTATTACTGCGTATAGTATTATCATAGGCTTTTTCGTCCATTGTTCCGTCTGGAGCTGTAGCCCAATCATCGGCTGAAGAACCAATAACGATTGCTTCTCCACGCGTTTCAAGACCCTCTCGCGGGGCCAACCCGGTATTGGCAAACGAAGAGCCTCGAACCTGATTATGCGAACTGCCATTGGCCACGATTAAGGCTCGCTCACCGACACCATCAATTAAAAGGTTTTCAATGGTATTGTTACTGGCCGCGTCTAAAACCAACCCGTTTTGCGCACCTCCAATTTGCAAATATTTAATCTGCCAATGATTGCCGTTTAATTTAAGCGCATCGTTAGCGGTATGGTCAGCGCCAGTTACCTGCGCAAAAACAGAACTAGAACGACTACGGAGAATAATGGGGTCATCGGCCGTGCCACTTCGGTCTGAGAAAAAGTGGGCCTGTGCATCACCACTCGCTTCCACTGACACTTCGCCGGTATATTCTCCACTAGCGAGTACAATCTCATCACCAGGCTCAGCGTTTTTAAGGGCCGATTGCAATTCAGCGGCTGTTGCTACAGCAACCCAATTAGTACTCCTACGGGTAATATTGAACACATAATATTTTATGGCCGTGCCGTTGGTAGCCGTGACCTCCACTGCGCGCTCAATGAAATTTTCCTCTATGCTAATATCAAGTGGTGTACCACTCTCTACCGTTATTGCGCCATCTTTTAAGCCGGTTATCTCACCGTCTCCATCAACGACTGGTTCACCATAGCGAATAGATGCACCGGCAATAGATGTTACAGCCGTTAGCTGCATACTCGTAACATCTCGATTAATAGCGCCTTCATAGGAGCTGATATAACAACCGAAGTCACGGGCAAATTCGACACCTGTCAATATCATCGAGTTTAGCGTTGCGTCTGCGGCATACTCCGCCTCAGTACCCGTAGCTCGCTTTACCACAAGGCTATAGCTTTCGGTTGCCCCCCCATACGCAGCCTCTGCCACCAAAGCGAAGGAATTATCTCCCTCCTCAACATCGTACGGGATAAATTCTAGGTGGTCTGCTTCCAGCCCATTGACCGTTAAACCTGCATAGCGGTCGTTAGTGCGGCCCCTCAGGAGTATCATGCAGGTCTCATATGCGACCTCAGCAACATAGGGAATATTTGGAACAGCCGGGTCAAATTCAGGGTCTAGATCTACGGCTACTGGATCAAAAACATCCAACCCCAACAACATCGCCTTACTATTCACACGATGAACATTTATCGTGTAGGTAAGCAAGTGATTCAAAGGTTGAGTTCTCACCCGCAGGCCAATCACATTATCGCCTTCACGAATGGTTTTAGTATCGACTTCCCCCGGCTCAATTTGGTTTATCTCGCCAATATACGCAACAACATAATTACCTGATCCGTCGTCTATCGGAAGGCCGTTTCTGAACCTAATGTCGTATAGCGGCTCGCCGTTCTCGTCAACCTCCCATACCGGCGTGCCATTCTCATCATACGTAAACTTCTGTATTGGCAGGCCGTTTTCATCAAGCACAAACTCTTGTTTGTAGATTTCCAGCACCGCATCTTCTGCATTAGTAGCAGCCGTGATGTTGATGCTCTCTACGTCGGTTGCTAAGTTAAGCGTGTATGGCCCAACATAATCGGGGTCGAAGGCTGGTTCCAACTCACCCACATCCACTTCCAGCGTGGTTAAGCGTAAATCGACGTAATTACTGTAGTCCGTTACGGCGCCTTTTTTGCGGTCGGTATCGTCACCACAGCCTTGAACAAAGATAAAGGAAATAACGGTGCAGGTAAGTGCAAGGAGAGAAAGTTTACTGCGTAACATTCGATGAATTAGTCCAAATAGGTAAACGATTTGAGAGCGGGAAATTTTACGGGCGACAATGTTGTCGTTTGCGGCCCCACAGCACGCTCCAGTGCTAGGAAATCAGGGCGAACAAGGTACTCGTTATCGCACTCTGAGTAAAGAGTGCAAATGTAACCTAAGCACCGGCCCAATGCGAATTCCCAGTTCCTTTGACCCAGCGGAGTAAAACAAAGTTCACCACTTTTTAATCCTTTAAAATCAATCACTTACCCGTGCCATATTTCGCCACATTTGGGCAGAATTGATCACCGTGAAAGCGTGAACTGTGCACACTTACGCGCCATAGCCCTTGTTAGAGTAATTCCAACAGGCCAAAAAAGGCCTCGAATTAATCCATAAACCCACAAGGTGATTCATTATGGCTATAGATACTTCACTTGCCCTCAATAGCTGGGGCACCTTTTTGGTACTGCTTTTAGGCGGTACCTTAATCTTGTATCTCGCCCGCGAGCCGGCCCACAAGGCCATACGCGCCCTGTTTGAAGGCTTGCATGCAGGTTTACGTTTAGCCGCTAAAGCTCTGCAGCGCACACGCCTACTAATAGCAGAGCGTAATCGCGAAGTACTGCTGGCGCAGGGGCGTGAACAGGCTGAACGAGAACTAGAAAAAGAGTTTTTTGAAATCAGTAAATTTGTTCAGCGAGACCTGGGCGGCTACCCCCAGCTACAAAGACAAATGCAGGAGCAGGTAACGCGCATTCAGGATGACTATGAGCGTAGCCGCGAAGTGCCCATACCTGAACCCGACTGGCTTGACGCCGTAGAGTCTATCGCCAAAATGAAGAACGGCGAAAACCCAACCACCGCCAGCGACAAGATACTGGCTCAGGTGCATTCCTCGGCTACACAGCAGCACAAAGAAAACCTTGCGGCATATCGCAAGGAGTCTGCCGTACGTCATCGCATCTTACAAACCATCACGCCCTTCTGGCGCAAGCTGGCCTACAGCGTAGATGAAGTAGGAGACAGGCTAAAAGAAATCATAACCCGCAGCCAGAATATCGACAGCCAAATGTTACGCTTTAACGACATTATTGCCGGCACCGATAAAGCCGAACGAGCACTTAAGGCCTCAGCAATTACGCAGTTTTTAATCGCTGCGCTGGTAACGGCCATTGCTATAGGCGGAGCCTTCTTTAATTTCCACCTCATTGCACTGCCTATGTCGGAAATGGTTGGCTCGGTTCAACGCGTTGGCGGCGTAAAGGTAGCCGACCTGGCCGCACTGGTGATTATCAGCCTAGAGGTTAGTGCCGGTATTTTTCTACTGGAAAGCCTGCGTATAACTAAGCTGTTTCCGCTCATTGGCTCAATGGATGACCGTATTCGCCGCACGATTATGGTATCGGCCGCAACCGTACTGATAGTACTGGCTTCAACAGAATCTGCGCTAGCCTTCATGCGCGACCAGATCGCCGGAGATCTAGCCAACTTAAGGGCCTCGCTGGCTGGCGCTGAAGCCGAAGCGACCCTGGTAGCCGGTGGTATAAGCGAATGGATACCACTAGCAGCCAACATGATTCTCGGCTTTATTTTACCGCTGGCTCTCACCATGGTGGCCATACCGCTGGAGTATTTACTGCAAACGGGACGCAGTGTGTTTGGCAGCCTCATTGAAATACTACTGAGTGCAGTGGCAATAGTTTTGCGCATGCTCGCCGGTGTTATTCGCCAGCTCAGCAAAGTGGTGATCAACTTTTACGACCTACTCATCGCCGCACCACTGTGGGTAGAGATGGTAATAAGAAAAAGCCGGAAAAATACAGATGAAGACAACAAGTACGCAGGCTCCACTGATTTATCACGCACTCAGACCATTAAGGAGTAAGACCATGAAAAACTATAGAAACACCCTGTTAACGGCCTGCGTGATGACGATGATTAGCCTAATGGGCGGATGTAGCGATGCTCCGCCCGAGGGCTATGCTAAGGGCGTATATTTATTGCTCGACACCTCTGGCACCTACACAAAGGAGCTGACCAAAGCACAGCAGTTGATTAACTACATGCTAGCAATGATGGAACCCGGAGACACCTTCGCGGTAGCGCGTATCGACAGCGGCAGCTTTAGCGAAAAAGACATTGTTGCCAAAGTGGTACTAGATTCCAGGCCTTCCATTGCCAACAAACAAAAGCGCGAATTTGCGGCACAGGTAGAGGCCTTTGTTACCACGGTGAAAAGTAGCTCCTACACCGATATTTCCGGTGGCCTTCTGCAAGGTATCGAGTACCTGAACGAAGCCAAGGTGGGCAATAAAACCATCATGATTTACTCTGATCTAAAGGAGGAACTGCCAAAAGGCTTCGTGCGGGATTTCGATTTGGTGCTCGACGGTTTTACCGTTCAAGCCTTAAACGTTACCAAATTGCGCGCAGACAATGAAAACCCCCAGGAATACCTAGACCGCCTGTCCCACTGGAGCGAAAAAGTGGTATTAGGTGGTGGCAATTGGCTGGTGATCAACGACCTGGACAAACCCGAAGCCCTCGCCCTTTAGCCCCCGCCTACTTTGTTGATGTGCCCCCAGTATCAAGCCATTTACTGGGGGAATTCACCGCCTCCTCCTTCTTTAGCACAATATTCATCTTTTTTTCACCATTCAGATCACACTCTGGGGTATACTTTCACCTGTGAAAACATCTCCTCTGAATTGGGGTGTCTTCGCAAACATGATTTTTTGGGGGCCTATACGGCCCCCATTTTTTATATCCAAAAAAAACCCCTACAAACGCCTTAACTTCTGCCAGAATTGAGCAGCCATTTCTGTAAAAACCCCATAAAAGCCTCTAGTACTTTGTTTTTACAGTCTTTTCTTAAGCCAGAAACCTCCAGCCTTGGCAAAGCACTTTTTTTACCAGCGAAACCATTCATTACGCCAACCCAGCTATTCATCATACCAACCAAAGTATTACATCACTTTCACCGCCACTTCATTCACAAGTTATTAAAAAACAGAAATTCGAAGTGGACACCGCCATTTCTTGATACAGGTCCGGTCTCGGTTTCTGCGCACGTTTTAAATGGTTACCGCATAAAAATAAGAAGAAATAGAAGCTTTGTGGGCAGGACTGTGTGAAGTCGGCAAAATCAATTCATTGCCCATTTCCTGTGATCCGCGACCACAGAAGCTGTGCTTTGTCTATGTAACCTCTCAAAAATTAAATCCAATAATAAATGGAAAGCTATCATGCTAAAAAAAATTGTACTAACGGCTAGTGTTGCCGCCATGGCAATAGTTGGCGTACAAGCCCATGCCCAGAACATTGCCTACGGCGAAGCGCTGCAAAAATCACTCTACTTTTATGAGGCGCAACAAGCAGGGCCCCTGCCGGAATGGAACCGGGTAGCTTGGCGCAGCGACTCTATGCCTGATGATGGAGCAGATGCAGGGCTGAATTTACGTGGTGGCTGGTTTGATGCTGGCGATCACGTTAAATTTGGTTTCCCCATGGCCGCCACCGTTACCATGGTCGCTTGGGGCGGCGTTGACTTTGCGCAGGCTTATGAAGACGCAGGGCAAATGGATCACTTGCGCAACAATCTTCGCTTTGTGAACGACTACTTTATTAATGCTCACCCCTCCGCAAACGAGCTCTACGGCCAAGTAGGCCTAGGCGGTCCAGATCACACCTTTTGGGGACCGGCAGAAGTTGTTCATCACAAAATCCCGGATTCCCGCGCGTCGTTAAAAATTGACCTGAACTGCCCCGGGCCAGACCTTGCGGCCGAAACTGCCGCAGCGATGGCATCCTCATCAATGGTTTTTCAGGGCGCCGATTCAGCCTACGCGGCAACACTCATTTCTCACGCAAAGGAACTCTACTCGTTCGCAGAAGCTACAACGGGAAGCGACGGCAAAGACAACGCTTACTCCAATTGTATTACCGATGCTGGCAGCTTTTACAATTCCAGCAGTGGCGTGTATTGGGATGAAATGGCTTGGGGCGCACTTTGGCTGTGGCGTGCAACCGGTGACGAAAGCTACCTCGACAAGGCCAAGGGCTTCTACGCCCAAATGGGCGTTGAAAACCAGTCCAGCACACCCGTTTATACCTGGTCGCAAGGTTGGAACGATAAAGCCTACGGCGTCTATGTGCTGATGGCGGCTCTGGCAGGCGATGATGTGTACCACGCAGATGCTCAACGCTACTTAAACCACTGGAGTGTTGGTTCCGGCAACAGAACACCAGCAGGATTAATGGTAGTCGATACTTGGGGCGTAAACCGTTACGCCGCGAATGCCGCTTTCCTTGCTTTGTACTATGCCGACCAATTGGGTCAAAACCACAGTTTGTACGGTCGTTATCACGACTTTGGCAAATACCAAATCGACCACATTTTGGGTGATAACCCCAGCAACCAAAGCTATATGGTGGGTTTCGGCACAAACTTCCCTGTTAACGTTCACCACCGCGGATCGCACGGCTCATGGGGCGACAGCATGTCTGTACCGGAGCAACAGCGACATATCCTCTACGGTGCAGTGGTTGGCGGGCCTAATGCCGATAGCGGTTATATAGAAGACCGAACCGATTATGTGCAAAACGAAGTAGCTACCGACTACAACTCCGGTTTCACCAGCGCGGTAGCCGCCCTTTACGGGCTTTACGGCGGAGAGCCTTTGTCAAACTTCCCACCAACGGAGCCCGAAACTGTTGAATATCTTGTTGGCGCAAAGGTTAATTCCTCCAGCAGTAAGTATGTGGAAATTAAGGCCGTAATCCAAAATCACAGCACCACGCCCGCACAGGGGCGCGACGACTTATACCTGCGCTATTTTTATGATTTAAGTGAGGTGTTTGAAGCCGGTTATGACACGGATATTCTTAGCGTTAGCTCTGGTTACAGCCAAGCTTCAGGGCTTTCAGAGCTGCGTCAATGGCAGGGCGATATCTACTATGTGGAAATTCCCTTTTATAGCGATATCATCTTCCCTGGCGGCCAGTCCGAACACCGCCGAGAGGTTCAATTCCGCGTGGCTATTCCCGATAACATCAGCGACATCAATTGGGATGACAGCAACGATCCATCCTACGATGCCCGCTATATCGATGGCGATGCGGATGCAACCTATGGCGCAGATGCTCCCAAGATCCCCCTTTACGGCCCAGAAGGGTTGCTGTGGGGCGAAGAACCCAGCGGCGGATCATCCAGCTCGCCCTCCAGTAGCTCCAGCTCTTCTAGTAG
>ENA-OREC01001308-OREC01001308.1-marine-metagenome-genome-assembly--contig:-NODE-1308-length-12365-cov-12.913818_pt1 | contig 12365 bp, 2 predicted proteins | sample MGYA00248626_ERZ508543 | MGnify/ENA primary metagenome ERZ508543 (study PRJEB26211, sample SAMN05518279) | marine metagenome | isolation source: Puget Sound, Washington, USA | host: Bankia setacea... | reverse complement strand
CTGAGAATATAAAGCAGACGAAAGTTATTATGTTGCCTGAGAATATAAAGCAGACGAAAGTTATTATGTTGCCTGAGAATATAAAGCAGACGAAAGTTATTATGTTGCCTGAGAATATAAAGCAGACGAAAGTTAGTATGTTGCCTGAGAATATAAAGCAGACGAAAGTTAGTATGTTGCTTGAGAATATAAAGCAGACGAAAGTTATTATGTTGCCTGGGAATATAAAGCAGACGAAAGTTATTATGTTGCCTGAGAATATAAAGCAGACGAAAGTTATTATGTTGCCGGGTGAGAAGTCGGTGTTGGCGTGAAGAGGATCGTGTCTGCAAAATAACCAACCAACTTAAAAAAACTGTCGCAAGAAATGTTCTATAACAAGAGTAACTAGGTAATAGTGATTGTAAATTTACAATAGTTTGCGATACGTTGTAAAACATTAAAACATAAAGGTAGTACACACTTGTGACACAGAAAGGGAACTGTGTTCATTATCTCAAGAACTTGCAACTTTCCAGTGTTAATCGTATCTAGTTACATCTGATATACTTAAGATAATACTTATTCAAACATTTAGTCAAGCCTCAGAAATTACCCCCAGGTGTTGCAAATGCTGTTTAGTTTGTACCAACCAGGCAAACATGTTGATGTTTTGCTTAAGCAAACTACTTATTGTTGCATTGTTTCATCAACGTATTCAATCAAGTGTTGATCAATTGTTTTACTCTCAGCAAAGTTACAACTGTTGGCTTCCATTTATAATTTCGTCGTTAAAGTTTTCTTCTTTTTAGTTTTCTTCGTTGTCCCTATACTTTTCTTTAACATGTGCGCACTCACATCCATATGTAAACACTCAAAGCCCTAATTCGTTACAAAAAACTTAGGATATCAGTTTACCAATTTTGTAACTTTTGCTTCTAAAATTGATAGTCTTAACAAATTTTAACAACGTTTATCCAATGCTTTGTACGTAGAGGGTAAAGCTGTTTTGCGCATTTGATTGCATTAACTATACTTGGATAGATAAACATACAAGGCTCGCTAGTTTTATCCTTTGCATTCAATACATCCTTAAAAACATTCCAAACAGTTGATGGCATTAAACTCGATCATTTGACCATGCAAAAGCTAAGATGTCATAACTGAAACACTTAAAGCAAAGTTAACCACTTTCCCACGTTCTGCGAAACCGCGAGAGACACTTAACTAACGATCACCTGTCATTTATGGGCCTTCACCGTAGGTATGTTAGATTAATGGTGGCTTACTTGAACTTTAACGTAGCGTTTACCTTGCACAAGTGGGCGGAGTTTTCCCACGTATAGTTTCTATATTGGGCACGCGCCTCGCATGTCAATCAAAGCAGCACGCGCGATTTATACCCATAATAGTCAATCTCATTTGATGTCGGTCCACGCGAGACGTCCCGTGACAGACGTTCGACCAATCGTCTTCCTTAAAAGTGTCGCATGCTTTACTTTCCTAATCGCTTCAGTAGCTCGCGAGTTTATCGTAAGGTTTAACTGAGATACACAGGTGTATTTAGAAAAGACAAGTGTCTGTGGTGCTTAAACAAGACCAAACTTGTCAAACAATTACACCACATCAGCTTTAAAAAACGAATTTCACGATTAGACTTGTTCCAAACTGAGGAGAAGGCTGATGGACTAAGCACGTGGCTAACAACAACAGTGGGTTTAACAATAATCGTGCGCCACTTGACTAACTTGTGCCGGACATTTGTCAACCACAAGGACTTACATTGACTTGGGGAAGATTGTGGTCGTAACACTACCGAATCAGCTGTGGATATTACTGGATTACTCTCTGGAAATACTCAGTAAACACTCGGACTTAACACCAAAGGAATTAGCCGATAACGATAAACAGATAGCTCAAACTGAAAACCGGAATATGAACTATGAATGAACGTATTGTTCTAAGAATCAGAGAGGTTTATTGACACATCAGAAGAAAATATACAAGATAAGAAACAATCTTCAAAAGCAGAACTTGACAGAATATCCAACCATGTTGTCGGAAAAACCAAGGAGTACCCTTTCGGAGACAAGAAAGGTATTAAAGGCGATCATACTTAAAAACCGAAAGGGAATACAGTGTGCACCTTTCCGTGTTGGTGTTGAAATAGTCTATTGGAATTTATAAAACTCTACATGTTCAGGATGTATTGGAATGTTTATGATAATCGATTAGTATATGTGTCTAATAAAGCCTGTTTTATATCATTTTCAATTTAAGTCTTTATCTGAAAATATGTACTGGTTTGATTGTTTTGTGTTGCTTAGATTCGCAATTAACGTATGTGTACGGAGTTTCTGGTGGAACACAAACGAGTGATTGCATTTATTAATTATGTTTTCGCTCAATCAATGCAACAATTATATCGTGTTTTGTGAATGTAACTACATAGGTCTCCTTATATTAGCCTTAAATCAATTTCAATGATTCTACCGCTTCAAACATCTCAAAAGAGCGTATGTATAACATCGAAATGAACTTGTGTTACGTTCAGTGTCTATTCCATGGGCTCTTATTTCATCTGATAACTCGTATTCGTGACGGTTCTTATACATAGCATAGAGAGAAATTCTTGTTCATCTGACGACCTTACCGTTCACCAAAGTCTGTGTCAACATCTCTTGTTTTTGGCCTTGTTGACATGTTAATAGTTCACTAAAATATATTGTACAAAGGTCCCATAAAAATCGTTGTCAACATAAATTCATTAACGCTGCCCCTTTATTTCTACCATGTCATTTTACATTCTTATCAAACTCTGTACATGTCAAAACTAACTTTTTTGTCAAGATTAGTGGCCATGTTTTAACAACTTGACAATTAAAAATGACAAATTGAATCGCACTTAAGATGTTAGGTCAGAAGGGCAAGTCAGAAGTAATACTACTACTACTATATATTTCGACATGGTATTGTACATGTATCCGTTTACGAAGAAAGAAAAATGAAATCCATACGAACTTGTCTTAATTCGGTGATAATTCAAGAAACCAATATATTTTTGACAGCTAGTTTTCTTCACTACCTGACAAATCCAATCCAGAAAACTGTCAAAGTCCCATTACACTTCATTCTAGACTAGGGTTCCAGCGATATTATTCCAAGCAAATGTTTAGAAAATTCTGATGGTATATGGGTACAGACGACGAGAAGATGCCTTTTGTCAAATTGTTTATTGTCTTGACGTTGTAGAGTCAACTTTAATATGAGTAACGTTTCTTCTTTCAGGTGACAAAGTCAACTATGGAGAAGAAGAGAAGAGCTCGAATAAACAATAGTTTGACAGAGCTGAAAACGATTTTATCTGGAATGGTATCAAATAAGGTAGCACACTTATTAGTTTGTCTTTAACTATTTCATATCATCTGTAACTATGTCATTCAGTATTTCGTAGCATCTATAACTTTGTCCCTCAGTATTTCATAGCATCTGTAACTATGTCTTTCAGTATTTCGTAGCATCTGTAACTTTGTCCTTAAGTAGATAGACATATATGTAACCGTGTTCTTTAGTATTTCGTAGCATCTGTAACTTATTGACTTAATGAAGATAATCGTAAACAAAGACATTTTGCAATATGTTGTCATAGATTTTCACAAATTCCGCTAAAATTTGCATCCTTGTTTAATAGGCTACTCAGGTTTTGATTTTGATATCAAATTACCAAACTAGATTGTACTTAATCCCCTTAACACGTTTTTTTTGGTTATTTGTCTTAAATTTCCATTAACGATTTAAGGTAGATATCAACAAATAATATATTTGATCAAAATTAACTTGTTTCGCAGATTACAGTTATTATCAAAATCATCAATGATAAGATGTCCTAGTGGTTGTGGAATGTGTTGGTTCAAAGCTTTATGTTAAATGTATTGTCTTTTGTAGAGTGAGCGATTTGACAAAATGGAGAAAGCTGATATTCTTGAAATGACTGTCAACTGTGTACGACAACTTCAACGGACATCTAATCCAGGTAAAAATTAACCCCTAGAACAATTCCAAAAGTGTATCAATCTTTAAGGATCAATAAGAAATATACGTGTTTTCTATTTAGCACATGGATCTAATCGTGGCTTAATAGTTAAATGTAGAGTCGGTGTGGTAATAATAATTAATAAGAATTAGGCTTGCACCTCTGTGATAGCTAATTCTAACTTCCATCGTCCTATCCAGACATTTCCCCATTCCCTGATTGAACATTTGCATATACTATTTCAGATATCTATGTTACTGACTGCCTGCATTCTCTGAAACAATTAATGACTAAAGAAATTGATGACCCTGGCGTGCTTGCTGTCAGGGTTAATTAATTACGGAACCAATTGTCTTGGGTTGGACAATGTTCCATCATTTGTTACACCGACCGTGGGAACGTTTTAACAGGAATACTGCTTCACCGCCATGTTCGTAATTAGCTAAGGCTGAAACAGTAATCGCTTTGAGCAAAGACACATACCTAAAACGCTAGGTATAATTAATCAATGCAATAAGACTTTATATTGCATATTATAATTGATTATCTAACGAACAAAGGATTCTAACAGTTACAATTTACTATCGCTCGTAAAATAAATTTGACCCAATTTTGCCGAAACATGACAAAATTTATGACATTATAATTGCAACTGTTGTAAAACTCATGTTTAAACGACCACTGTGGGGAATATATTAAGTACTTGTTAAAAAATATAACATTTTTATGGTAAAATCGCCTTTTCTTCTTTTGTATTACAATTTTCATGAGTAATTTATCGTGAAGAGTAAGTCTAGCGAGTGAATGCGGATAAATCTTGCAAGGACATCTATCTGTTTTTTTCAGAAGTTGTGAATTTAAACATACATCTACCACCTGGTCCAAACGGGTCTTGAAAAGGTTACTCAACCTCACTTTTATGGCAAACAAATGATTGCTATAGCATGACTCTATTTAAATACAAAAGTGATACGTTATACGTTACAATTCATACGTTGGGACAAATTTGGAAATTTACGATAAATAAATTTTACACCAGGTTGTTTATGTCCAGCTGGCTTCCCTCAGCTCAAATCCGAGTCGACAAAACAAACAGAGTTATAAACAGATAACAAAGAGGCAGTTATTTCAGAAATGATTTAAATGTAGATGCTGTTGACATGTAAGAAGAACATACTATTTCGTCCGTGAGCCCATTTGCATTTCCTCAGTTCTCATTGCTCAAACAATTTTGTGATTTGCGTTTTCTTGATTCAATTAGACATATTGCTATAAAATTTATATCTTAAGGACATTGTTTTGAAAACCCATATTCTCGTATTTAACATATGTGAGATGCTGGCCTACTTGTTTTCTACAAAAAAAGATAACAGAACAACCGATATCTGAGTTACATACTCCCTTAAACAACACTTAAACCATACATCATACAGGCACACACTACAATTAGTTAGTGATCTTACACAATACTCAATGTGTTGTTTATAGACAGTGGTGTGGCCGTCAGTACAAATACATGCTTCCTTTCACTCAAGCATTGCATACTATATATACAGTTTTTCTTTATCTTTTCAGGAGACCAAGTATCATCCTCGAATTCTAAGGACCAAGATTACGTGAGTGGAATGCATACTTGTGCTAACGAAGTCATGAACTTTCTCACTACTGCAAGCTTCGGTAACAACGATCCAGACGTGAAAGTCAAACTACTAGACCATCTAGCAAATAGGCTTACGTGCCCGTCAAGTCCTACAAGTTCGGACAATGCTTCTGTCAAATCACATGATGCTGGCTCAACACCAACAAGTCCTAGTTACGCATCCACAGAGGCGATGGTCACAAGTACCGAAACAACTTCTCGAGAAGACAATAACAACAGTCCTATCAGAGTTGAAAATAAGAGTAGTTACCTGGACTCAAATCAACTATCACCGCCGGTGTCACCAATGAGCCAATCCACATCACCGTTAAAACCCATCCATACAAATCAGCATATTCAACCTTTATTTCAAATGCCTCAGTCTTTAAACACATCGACAGCTATGCCTACAGTACCAGTGACAATTCTTGTTCCCGCTAATTTCTATTCAACAAACATGGCTCCGCAGTGTATACCGTTTTCTGGTCATGGATCTCAGATGATAACACAATCTGATAATAGGGCTTCAACTTCTCCGTCTCCTGCCATGCCAGTGTTACGAACCAGTTCACCACAGTCGTCGCCAACGTCAACCATGTCACCTGTCCATAACCAAACATTGTCACCGGAAGGGGCGCCGTATTTCGTACAAATTCTAAACGGTCAAGTTTTGTGTGTTAGCCAAACTCCATTGAAACACGATACACAACAACAGAGTAGTCCTCCGACGCCAACTACATGTAATTCCCTCCAAACTATCGCTCAACCAATAGGATTACTAAGAAAAACTGTGCCATGCGCGACTGAGACGGACTCAAGCTCAGTGAATTCTCGACAATGCTCGCCAAAAGAAGTTGACAATTTTAATGTAACTAGGAAAGTTTTAAAGCCAAGACATATTAATACACATGCGGACAATGTTCAACAAAACAATGAAGTAATCTGTGATAAAGCTGGGCCCGTCTGGAGGCCGTGGTAGACTTCTACAATGTATATGAGATGTTATTAAACTGTTCAAACAAAGGACGAGAAACTTATGCAATGGTGGAAAGCTATAAAACTGTTGTGTTTAATGTTCAGGACACACTTAAATGACATATACGTTTGATTAATTTGAAAGTGATAAAAAGTAAAGCCATGTTGTGCAATTCATAGATTTATATTATATATTGATAATTTGATATAAGAAAGTTTGACTTTTTTAATAAAGGAAGATTTTTTTTAATAATACGTCAGATATATTTCGTTTTATTTTATTTTATTTAAGGGTTGTTCCAGAAAAAATATCGGTTTATGAGAGCATGCAAGTTAGAAAACAACACATGGAATAAAAACAATGAAATTATGTATGTAAATAACATTAGAAAAGGAGACACTGCGGACATATATATATAAAAAAGGAAAAGAACAGTTTCCACTTTGAAATAGACATTTACCAACATACCGATAGCCCAATGCAACATGAGGTCTTAACTCGGTAGTTGGTTTACCAACCTCGCCGTAATCTACAATTAAATCTTGAGAAGGAAACAACTCTAAGTCAACGACATTGTCAGAATAAGGAAACTGAACATAACGTACAATAAAAACAATTCTAAGTCAACGACATTGTCAGAATAAGGAAACTGAACATAAATTACAATAGAAATAATTCTAAGTCAACGACATTGTCAGAATAAGGAAACTGAACATAAATTACAATAGAAACAATTCTAAGTCAACAACATTGTCAGAATAAGGAAACGGAACATAAATTACAATAGAAACAAATCATCTGATACATTTCTTTTCTAATGGTTTCGACTAACATAGTGCTATACAGTAGAGTCTGGTATCCCCATTGAAGCCAAAGACGAGGGCATGACGACCATCTTTAAATGGGTCAAAGCATGGCGAACAACTTTAAATGGGTCAATCTCATTAATAGATTACAATGTGGTAAATGTAATGTTATCATAGTCTATAATGGTGAGTTTGTTTATATACTTTTTTTATTTACATTGTACATCGCTTTGATCACCCCACAATTAAAAACATAACTCACAAACAAGTTCACCATTAACGTAACATTTATTTCGCCACTTGTCCAATATAAAAATATATACATAACCGCGATGCCAAAATATAAAACGTACTAAAATATAGATTCAACAGCATGAGCAGGAATTGATTCATCTCCAACAAAAATACGGAATTTAAATTATACGAGGGAAACAGAGCAGTAACACTTCAATACACACACGCACGCACACACGCACGCACGCACGCACACACAAACAAAAACAACATTGCTTTAATTTTGTGTATATATTTCACAAAACTATATGAAATGCCGGAAAATGCGGATTCGGTTTGGATATTTCTAAAATTGTAAAATATTGTGTAGAAAACCACAATCCTTTTGATTTTCAACACATTTCTATCATTCGTCAAATAAAAAGTTGAGGGTTGGGAGTATGTTTGTGTACATAGGGTTCGCGTTTTAGAATCAAAATATTTGATGATCACAGATTGATTATTCATCCTTTTTTACATCAATAAAACGTCCATTTATCTTGGAATTCCAATTGATGATAACTATGATTTGACTGTAAGCGCATAATCCAACTTTCGTTTAACTGCTATACGTGGTATATTCATATTTTCTATACGAAGTCTTACGACATAATTACCATAATCTTTGGTGGCGCGCTTGCCGGCGTAACTAGTCTTGTTAAACTAAGTCAGAAAGTTAACGACAACGTTTAAGATATTAATCAGGTGTATACAGATATTCGTCTAGGTTGTTGTCAATTCACGTATATTTAGATAAAGCGGAGGGTCTTTCCGATACGTTAGCCTCGCAGTTGAATAACATAGGCGTCAACACTGGGCCCTGTATTTCAGCCAAAAAAATGGCAAAGAAACGAAGTACGTAGCTCAATGATTGGGAGGGTACGGGCCGTTTGCTTTGGTCATGGTTTCCCTTTGACTTTATTTCATTCGTCTATTGTGTCCGGTTACAACTCTTCACCCTTTAAACCTTGTCTCAACATTCTTAAACATGGTATATTACTGTTTCCTTAATTGGCAAGTCCCCATTCCCTCAGTTAAATCACCTTATCTAACTCATGAGTTAAACAAAAACAAAAATGTGTTTGAATTTAACAATGATTATGATCAATTTGTTGTTAGCCAAGTAGTGTCCACTGTAACGATATGTGCCCCATGCCCCAACTTGCATGGCCGACAGGGGACTCAACGCTTGAATATTTATTAGTGCCTGCTTTGTTTAGATAATCACGTTTGGTATTTGTTTTGTCATGACATAAGTTTATAATTTTATTACTACTTTCACTAGTTCTGATTCAAGAAAAAAATGATCTATCAAATCCAACACTCTTATGGTATGTTCCCAGGTATATACCATAATGATTTTCGTGACTTCACATACAAGTTTTGCTTTAACTACACGCGTGCCATCTAACAAAGGTTATAAAGCCACATGACGTATTACGTGTCACTCATGTCAGATATTGGCTAACAAAACCTAGCCCAAATAGCTGACAACCATGCATGCTATCTCAATCGAAGTATTTTTTTCTTATAATGACAGTAGGTTAATCTTTACATATTCTGTTATTCTTGACGACACACGTGAAATTTAAAGCAACAACTTTGTCTCCAGAATTATTTCTTGTCAATTCGATGGCCGATGGTAGATACAAGATTGTTTTTTTTATTCTGTTCGATGGTCAATATAATGTAGCTGTTTATTTCTGGTCAATGGTCTGCACAATTTACTTATGGCCAAGCAGTAGGATTAATGGCTAAAAATGAGTTTACCATGTCAACTTTTCTTGGTAAATTGTGCCTGTGTCAGTACGATATGTCGGACATGGCTTGAGGACATATTTTCTTACGAAGTATTGTATCATTGTATTACTAAGTCTGTTTCCCCCCCAGTTCATACGGTACTATTGTAACTGTAGCACGCGTCAACTTGTTCCCATGAAAATAGCGACATGTGGAGTAAAACATATCATAACTTTCTTTAGTCATGAAGTGTACACCATCATAATTGAATGTAATACTCTCTATGTTAACTGCAAGAATATCATTTAGAATCATTTCAACTAGATAGCATTTGAAATATTAGAACAGAATAATTGCATTTATTTCTTCTTTTTGCTATCTCTATTAGATGAATAGATAACATTTACGACTATATTGTTAAGCCTGTTTAAACAATTTCCCGTGAAAATTCTCCAAAACTCCAGTTACAGTCGTTTTTTCCTCAAATGTGAACATTTAATAACTTCCTACGCTTCAGTTATCATAAGCCAAGTTTTAGGTGAATTTTATAATTACAATATCATATAAGCATTCTCTCCAACCCTTTCTCACGACCTTTAGGCTGTATGGAGACACTGCGTAGTTATGACACCTGCGTTATATGGGCTGAAGCGATCCATAGTCGAGATTTATTCAGTTACACATGGCACGGTGTCATCCTAGGCAAACTTGAAAAAGTGGGCGGAGTTTTCACACGACCATCTATAATTAGATCCACGCGCCGCACCTGTCAATCAAACTCACAGCCGTATGATGGTAATCGCATATTTGGGGGAATGAAAATTTTAAATAAAACGAAATCGTCCATAACAAAATTGCATACAGGCACGTATTTTACTGATATGGTAACGTAAATTTGTCTACACCGGATAAAAAATGAAGTTACAGATTTTTCTTGTTGATATATTTCGGTATAGTGCTTTTCGTGTGAGTTAATGCGTCGCGTTTTAAGAATGAGGAAAAAAAGTGAACTGCCTTGAAGTCAAACCTGAAATTAAAACAACTAAAACGCTGAGACAATTTAATTAAGTCTCAGTGAACAATACATTACCATTTAAAAGCAATTTATGACAAAAAACGTAACTAATAAACAAGTGTTATTCCTACCCTTTGTGGCATTAAAGATGCACCATGTCTAATGTAGGTAAAAACGTAATGGAAGCGAATTCAAGGAATACATGCGCATTTTGGGATACATCGCCTTATGTAGATCATCTTTGTTTGCAGTTGTTTTTTAAACGCACCCAACAATTCAGTTTCAACAAAGGATATTTGATCTCACTCTAACGTTTGAAATGATATTCCTTCCTTCTTTAAATTACAAAACTAAAATCGACCTTTGAAAAATGGGTGATGACTCATGTAATGAAAATAGCTTTTAATAAGCAATTAGTATTAGTCCCCTAAAACATTATATATTTCTAAAAGTCATTACATTGCAGTACCAGGGTTATGACTAGTCAATGTATCTATACGTTATTATTGTGAGGACAGTAATGATAATCTCGTATCAAATTAAGAGCTCTTGGGTTAATGGATTTTAACCTGTTTCAAATCAATATCGTTTATGTAACATTCGAACACCATTATCATTAAAACAACGAGTAACGGCGAAATAGCTGCATGTATGTACTGGTAAAGCAAAAGTTACTCCATATTCGCTTTCATTTACTGGTTTATTGCCATCCTTACTTATAGATTACTTTAAACGTTAGTAATGTTATGGTTGAAGTTACCAATGGAAACTGATACAATTAGATGCGTTGGTGAGGATCTTCGTTAAAGGGAACTTAAGCACATAACTTTACAGTTTTTATTGTTAATTGAACGACATGGTGGCTCCGATCCAGTTAATTACTTAACACGACTTTAATGTAGTGACTATGGCAGTACTAACATCCCAAATAAACATGATCAAAGTTGGCTAAACACAAACCTTACGATTGGCATTTTGCTTCTACGAGTAATCTAGGTTGGTTTAAACATATTTGTTTTATAACAAGCATACATTCAACATACACACACTCAATTATAGGTGGATTGGGTTGGAAGCAGAAGCTTATTAAAACCCTCTCCAAACATATAAACTTTACAATATTACAAGTTGGTTGCAATTAGTTAAACATGATTATGAGTTGAGATGCAGCGTTATAAATGCAATACAAAAGAAAAGAAAAACATATTTGTTTGGAGAACACGTGGACGAAGAATGGTGGATAGTGCTTAGTTGTCGAAGCTGTAAAGTTGTAATCTAGGTTCAAGAGTATGTATGGCAAGAACTGAGTACCGTAAGTAGTTGACTAACGTAACCACTAATATAATCCTAACTGTGAACAAAGTTGGCCGAACATAAACGTTACGGCTGTCAATTTGCTACTACAAGTAATCTAGGTTCAAGAGTATGTATGACAAGAACAAGCTAAGTTTTTATTGGTGCTAGTCACGAATCAGAAAATTTAAATGATGTAATTAGAGGGGTCTGCCAGGGAAGGTATCAACCATGACAGCAGCAAAAATAAACGAGAACGACTATACAGTGGGTATGATGCTATCAACACACAACATATGTTATAAAATATAAATAGAATTGGTCAAGGAGACATCACAAACAGAAAGTAAATAGGAAAGAAAATGTTCTGCCTGTGAATGGACACTCATTAACGTAGTAAAGCCTTAACAAGTGAGGACCGCCTTCTCGATAGCCTAGCGGTATAGTGCTGGCTTCAAGTGCGGGAGGTCCTGGGTTCAATCCCCAGTCAAGGACCGCATCATACCAAAGACGTTATAAAAATGCTACCAGTATTGCCCTTGTTTAGCACTGAACATTCAAAAGGGAAATACTGGCTCTTTCTCAAGAATTAAGATAGGAAAATAAATGTA
>ENA-OREC01001307-OREC01001307.1-marine-metagenome-genome-assembly--contig:-NODE-1307-length-12366-cov-14.729921_pt1 | contig 12366 bp, 6 predicted proteins | sample MGYA00248626_ERZ508543 | MGnify/ENA primary metagenome ERZ508543 (study PRJEB26211, sample SAMN05518279) | marine metagenome | isolation source: Puget Sound, Washington, USA | host: Bankia setacea... | reverse complement strand
TATTAATTTAATTATAGTTGTCAGTTGATAACAATAAAGGATAGAAGCATGTGTTGAGTCTGGTCATAAAGATCTACGGATTTAGTTGTAACACAATATGTATACCATCATCGACAAACATGTATTTACTTTTAATTATTTGCACATAATACCATAGTATAAACTAGTTAATTGAGCAAATTATCTACTTCGTGTATTGTAGAACTTTATTTGTGCTTACATAAGATTTATATTTACACACATTACGTCCGACTGAATACAAGTGTGTGTGGTTTCAGACTCCAGAACCTGAAGATGACGACGAAGACTCCAACAAGTGCTGTAAAATACTCCCAAGTCTGGTGTGGTTTAGAAAGATTGCCGGTGTTGAGCGAGCCCGGGCCATCGACAAAATATCCAGATTTGTTTTTCCCGCGGCGTTTTTAGTCTTTAACATTATTTACTGGACATATTACTTCTGTTTGCAGCCAGATTTAAGTGCCCATTAAGTGAACATATGGAGACTTGTACAATCTGTTGTGCCATGTAGGCTTATAGCGCTTCGATATCATGATGTTCTACTACATTTGTAATCCACTAAAAGTTGTCTAAATTATAAATTAGCTTCGTCTTGTAAAATTTAGTAAAATAGGAATGCTGAATTTAAGGCAAAGAACTCTTCAGTACCATTCTGAATGTCAATGATCGTGTTATGTTATGATACAAGTTGTCCGTCCGTCCGTTAGCCAATTCTCAGCTTCTCCTACATTTGTCAGTGGATGATCTTAAAACATTCTAGGATTATCACCCATGGTACGTAGTTGTGCGCGAAGGCTTGATTTCTTATTCGGCCATTTTCTAAATAGAGAAATGTCCCAGAATATTACCTTCATTTGTAACTCCTGTGAGAGATCAGAAGATGACGTGTTCTTACATGTTATAACTATGTTATTTTTTCAAATATTTGCTAATGAATACTTTTGTTTTCCTTATTGGGGGACTACATTTTTCCTTCGGGTGTATAATGCTCCGGGTAGGCAGTGCTCCTGTTGGTCAATAATGTGGTTAAGGTGCTTCAATGATTGGCTACGAAGATTGCGTTTTAATAGTAACTCCTCAATTGTCAACGCAACCAACCATTGTGTATTCAACTATGTGCTTGCTCATTTAATGTTGATTTCTCTGAACAATATGTTTTAATTGAATTATATATTTAGGTCACAGAGGATCAATGTGGTGAAATGATATATAAGACATAGTTATGATTTGTAATAGTTTTAAAGTATAATTATAAATGGAAAAAATAGATTATGTTACAGGAGTCAGATTACTGGTTATGTCATAGCTACGTTTGTGTTATTATTACAATATTACTTTCATAAACGTTTCTTATAAATTCGTTAGAACAATTTGGATATCTCTATATACAAACAATCAAATTTTGTTTGGTTGTAAACTGCTTTATTTGAATATATTTAACGTCTGAATAAATATTAAAACACGAAGATACATGTCAACTTCTGTAATTAATCTTTTTTTACACATTAACATTAACATGTTTATTACCTTTGTAAAACGTAAGTCATTGAACGTGTACGCACGTACTTAGCTAGGTAACGTCGCTTGTGTGTGCGATACAACTGCTGAAGTTAAATTTCCTTTACGTATGTGCTTTGAACTTTATAGTAGGTACTGACTTATAGATACGTACTGTGTGTATGTGATATAACTGTGGACATTTGCTATTAATAATATATACGAGTCATAACATTGACGGTTATTGAATCGTCTCCTGTATCAATAGCATGTAGACCTCTATGAAAGGTTTGTCAATATGTTATCAAGAGGTTATTTAGTTTCTAAACGTTAGCAAATACACGTTAACGTTTACGCTTCTGGATTCCCCTGTTCTTATGTTAGCCACATAACAGTTTAATTTAACATATGTCATGAATCTATAATATATTGTGTGCATTGGTTATGCATTTGTTTTAGTTAAATCCCTCCCTTGTAGACACATGTATAAGCAATATTACGTTGATAATAATATTGACAAATTGCTTAGTTCAGTTATTGAAATATCCATTAATAATCGTGCGTGTACAACTTATATGACATGTTAAAGCATAGTGTGTGCTGCTGTTAATCGAGATAACTTAAAAACACACCAAAACTTAATAGCGTTTTATTTATTTAACGTTTTATATACAGGTTTATCATATCTGACACGTAATGTGTATACCTGCTGTATTTGAAGGCTTTAACATGTCTATAAATCCACGGACAAACGTAAATAGTAAAATTGGTACTCATATAAAAACCCATATGAAGTCCAGATGTCCTTTCTCTATCACGTACACTGTCTTGTGTCGAAGAATAACACCAGCGTCCTGGAATATATTAATATTAGAAGACGTTGTAGACTACTGAAATACGAACTAATTCATCGCCACAATCTGAAAATTAACTGCCTTTTTACAGCAACCATTTAGTCTACCCAGAAATAGGCAACTTCAAATGAAAAGAATGTACATCGAAAAGGGAAGTCTAAACTATTTTTAACGATGATAACAATATATATGTTTTATGAGAACTTCAATGGAAAGATGACTTTTTGCTGTTGAATTTCCAAATATTACAACATTTGAATATTATAAATAACACCAATGTTCTTGTTTTGGCTGTTAAACTTGGGATTTGCTTTATATGGCCCTGATGTCCGACTTCTTACCTGTCTGAGTTAATCTTTAGCTCTTTGCTGACACAATCTGCGACCTCTTCAGCTATATCTACTTTAGTTGCTTTGTTAATGGCATCACTGTTATGATGTATGTCGATGTTCATTGCTCTGTCGAAGCTACCATCGCGAATAATTGGAACACTGGTGTGTAATTCTAAACTCAGATTCTAAAATGACAAACATGATCGAACATTAGTTACTGTTACCCTGTATATATCCATCCTATATAACATAGAGACGTAATACACACGAGTACAATCGTGTGAAAACGAATTCGTTACAACGCTAAAGAGTATTGCTGCGTAGAAACACATACTGTTACCGGGAAAAGTCCATATTGAAGTTGCTATCTGTTCTTCACGAATATGTTACACTCACCAATATTGTTATATGCAATGTGTCTGTGTAAACTCACTTGCGTTGTGTTGACTTTACATCATGTTGGTGTTGTGTTTTTAACATTGTATATATCTTGTTTTCCCTTTTATACCAATTAATATGAATATAAATTCATGGTACATGTAGGCAAACTTGTATTGGATGTGTATTGGTGTATTATTATGATCAACTAAAGAGTAAACATACGTAGTGGATGTTGTATTACCTTGGCATCCATTTGAAGACGCCTGCTCAGATAGAAGGACATATTCTTCAAGAAACTTTCTACGTCCACTGAAGCCGCATTGGTTCTTAGCACAGCTGATATTCTGGTCATCTTTGCTGTTTATTTGATAACCCTAGACTAGTACAAGATAAAATATATGGTGTGTTTTATCCAGAAATAAAGGACATTCCACCATGTAGACGAAATGTCGCCTCTATCTCTATGGTAATGTATTTGTAAACCTGGTGTTGTTTCACTTAATATCGATGAAGGTGGATTTGGTATCGCCATAAATTAATGTGTCAATTCCAAGCTACTGCTACCAGACAACTAGATAATGAAATAGTTCTAACTAAATCTAGACCGATTGTTTACGGCCTTGAATGTGTACTTCAAACGTAGACTATCGAGTGCACGGTCTACATTCTATGTAACCGACAATAGTTAACTATATTTTCCTGCATAAATAGGTCGTTCGTGAATATTTAACTAATACACAATAACCTATAATAGTGAATTTTGTTGAAGATAGGTTTAAACTAATTTAAAGTTCAGATGGCTCAGTTTTCCAATTACCTTAGGCTTTAAATTTGTCATAAAACAGACTTTGTTATGACTTGCGATATAAGTGATTTTAAATAGCCTCATTGACAGCAACCTTTAATTTTTGCTTCAATGCCAATTTATTGCATTTTATTACATTACGGCAATATAAGATTGATTACCAATACAGTGATCAACGAAACAAATCAGAGGTCATCGATTGATTCCGTAGTATGTCATTTAATGGTTTGTGTTAACGGGGTTTAGCGCGTCTAACTCGAATTCATGGGTTCAAATCTAACCAAAGGCTCATGTTGTTTCCTTGAACAATACACTCTACATGTACATGTATTTATTAGTACTGGTTTGTTCCAGGAACGTATTCAAGTGTGATTTAACAATCGAACTAACATTAATTAAGGGTCTTATGGAAGATTGACTTAAATGGTTAATAAGTCCCTGCGTTAAATATCCTCAAAACTGTAGAATGTTTATAGACGTGTATTCGTTGTTTGGTAAGTCGCTCGTAAGACTGATATAATCAATACCAAAAATGATACACAAATGTGCAGTGTGAGAATATTCCTAGCTGGTTTGATGAAAGGTATACATAAATCACTTAAAATACTACCAATGTTTGAACACCATGGCGCTGGGATTTACATTGATAAGTCAGTAGGACCACCTGGCCAGCATAGTAAAGTCATATTATAAGTATTAAAGTAATGTCTGAAAGAATGTATCGGCTTCAAAAGGAATCTACTTGAGATATGATTGATACACTTTGATGTAAGATGAACACTTTTTTCTGGCTGTAATATTACATTGTCTAAAACCATATTTGTGTTAAAACTACACGAAACACTATGTATGTATATGTACCAATACTAGTTAATGTTAAACTAATTAAGCAGGTAGTACATTAGTGTTACATAAGCCTCGACATTACCAAGTAAACAAACAAACCCATCAAAAAAGTCCATTGATTCCTTCAGTAAGACAATGTAACCCATTTGCTTAGTATTGGTCGGTTCCAGGAACGGATTTGAGTGTAATTTCAGAATCGAACTAGAATAAGTTTAGGGTTATATGGAAGATTGAATTAAATGTAAACTAGGGCCCTCGTTAAATATCGCCACAAGTAAAACAAAACAACTTTGAATCTTTACTTAACACTTTATATTGTTTAAGTTGTGTTTCAACAAATTTCTTTATAAAACACGCGTTTAGTATAACGTTAGACCAAACTTTAAACTTACGCAAATAAAGCAGTTCATTTGCATTGGAAAGTCATGTGACAAAAGAATTTGTACATATACACATTGTAATATAAACTATATGAAAAAAGTTCAAGCTCGACATAGTTACGCTTTATAACGCTTCGTTCACTTGTTGCTTAACCGTTTTTGTATTTTCATGTGTTTATGTAAATTTAAAGAAGTCAATTTAATACAATAAAATGAAGGTCAAACAACATCTTAAATTAAATTTAAAAAAATAACATACCCTACCTGTTTTATTATGTGTTAAACTCCCAAATCGTCCAAGGTCTAAAACAGCTCACACAGGATATCCAGACTCTCACATAAATGTTCACATCCGATAGATTTTAAATTGATTAATTTACCCTGTTTAAATAAATCCTTTCAGCATTTACATCCCTATTTCAAGATCGCTCGCCTAAAATCGATCAGGTCAAAGAAAAGTTTATAAATGCTTTGCGTATAGGCGAGATGGTTAATGCTTATGTTTGAAATAGTTTATCTGACTACGATTCTATTGCGGGTACTTGTAGCGATACAGTTAAAGGTACCATCGTCATTTTGTTTTTAAATCAGAAAATAAGTTTGAAATATATTACAAACGTTAGCTTGTCAATAACTAGTGTGCACACCTAGTTATGTATGTATTATTTAAAAGGTCAGTAGTTTAAACAACGTTCTTTGGAATTGTCAAATATCACAGTTCATGGATGACTTAGCTATTGTTTTAATACCACTAGATAACGAAGGCACAACAATAAACATATAGCACATTCATATAAAAGTTGGTACCCTTTTTTAATTTAAAGAACACAAAATAAAAATACAAAACAGATTCTCCCAGACAGAAATGAGTTATTTATATTTTTGGATAGGCATTTCATTGGTGAAAAGATTGAAACAAAGTATGTTGCATTATCTACACAGATAGTATATTAAATGTGTACCAGGGTGTATCTTTAAGTTTTAAATAACTTTGAAGTGGATTCGATAGACCTAACACTGTAGCTGCTTAATAAATAGGAGAAATATCTACCCAAGACCCAAAGCAATAATAAGTTAAATGCGTTCAAACCCTAACATATAAATAAGAAATATAAACTTGAGATAGCATAGTTTAAGGTTAACCCCTCGAATGATATCAAGTCCTCGGTTTGCACATTGAAGCCCGATCGTAGATAACACTTATTTCGTGGGGAGTAAATAAACAACGACGCACTTGACAATGGCATTAGAAGTGTTAACTTTAAAGATCAATAGTCGACTTAAATACATGTAACAATTAAACATTCGGTATCCTAAAAAGGCATGGCTTAGTCGAATTACGTTTTCATTTGTATTCATTATTTACTTTGCAATTTGCTATACATGTAATACGATAGGATTTTTCATAAACTAGTTGTATTTTTACGGTAGCGTAAATTTGAGCTATCTACTATTGCCAAATGTTAGATAATGAAATATAAGAACGGGGTATTTTTGGAGATGACCTGTATGCAACCATTGATTTCCCTTTCATTGCTATATATTGATAATCTGCCCAAAATGACTTCGGTAGTTTCCGTGTATTTTTGGAGATGACCTATATGCAACCATTGATTTCCCTTTCATTGCTATATATTGATAATCTGCCCAAAATGACTTCGGTAGTTTCCGTGTATTTTCGACATGTTACGGTAATATTTCTTTCTCAAACACAAACACGAATCTACAAGAGCTTGATAAGTAAACAGTTGCTTGACATAGCGCCAACATTATACAGCACACTCAATGTTTGCATTTCAGCTTTATAAACTACAGCACACTCTAGGTTTGCATTTCAGCTTTATAAACTACAGCACACTCAAGGTTTGCATTTCAGCTTTATAAACTACAGCACACTCTAGGTTTGCATTTCAGCTTTATAAACTACAGCACACTCTAGGTTTGCATTTCAGCTTTATTAACTACAAAGGCGCTTACACGCATTATAGCAATACTATGGGAGAGTGGCGCAAGTCCAAACCTGCAGCGGGTGAACCTCTTTTAAGTATAATGTTCTTGTTTGAGTCGGATATAACTTGTCTAACCTTACATTGTTTGTTAAACGTTGTATTGTTTAGAAATAATAGCCAATATTTATTTGTTCTGAATGGTATTTGCAATCATAGTAGAAAGTCAGGCTCGCAAGAAATGAAAACAATATTGTAGAACAACGTTTACCAAAGTGATCATATCAATATTAATGGTGAACAAGAACAAAAAAAGTTCGTATATTAGACAGTAAGTTAATGCATGTTTGTCTACTTTTGATAAACGACTACCCAAACCGGGCTGATTTAATTTAACCTGGACAAGACAGACTAAACCGTTTTGTTACTGACATAAATGAAGAAGGTGTTTCTTCAACGTCAATTTGTTCCCTATTTTATAATAAGATATATCTTTATAACGAGTTTTCTGTCTGAAGTTCATTGTTCATTGTCGAGGTGTATATTCGAATGTATATTAAAGGTTGATTGAAACAAGTATTTAAGACGATGAGCAGCTGCAAATGCCACGACTTGTCTTCAACATACTTCTGATAAATCGTCTAAAATTAGCATAATAAATGTCACTTTTATTTCGTAAAATATGACATAAAGACGATGTATGAAAATGAGAACGTTTTTGGCAATTCAATATAAACATGTTATTTATAATTAGTCACTAAAAGTGGTTATGACCCAGCTACAATACAATGAAAAAGTGGTTTGACAAGATGTATGACCCAGCTACAGTATAATGAAAACATGGTTTGACAAGGAAGTAAACAACAACAAATATTTTTCTTCAACAATTACACTCGTATCGATTGTCAACCGTGATAAACAACAACATTTCAACAAAAAGACTTTATAAGAAGTCCAACAAACGGAAATGCCTTTTGAAATATGACATCTACAACATCAAAGAAAGTGCACTTTATTGATCGTGCTACAAATGTCTTGCTGATGCGTTCACATACTTTTACAATACTGCCCATAGAATGTTTAATCCCAGCCGAAGTCTCATTGTCTTCCTTGTTTTATATAGCGTCGTATCACTGAATTAAATGGCAACACAAACGTTATAATCCAATCTCTCATACACTATTCCATAGCAGAACGATGCATGCGCTGTTGAATGCATATGTGTGATTATTTAAACAATGGCTCAATGTGACACAGTCGTGCACTATCCTGGTTCAATGTGTGATTAACAAGGATTAGCAATGTGGTTTACGTTCACGAAGAAGTGCGGTGGCGTGTGACAGGAGCGAACTCTATCAAGGATGAATATAAAACTGTGTTTTGTGAGAGTACAACAATTTGTAACTATAAGCATAACATAAAACGTTTCTCGAATGTCAAGTATTATACGAGACGATACCGGGAACATGTTCACCTTTTTGAGACATCCTATGACGAAACTTCCATTTTTGTTTCTGGCGCCCAGATAAAATAGTACGTCCAGTATATGCAGTTAAATATTACAAACGTCAATGGAAATAATAGTCTCGATATTTTATCCATAGCTCTAGCTTTTTCTATTCCAGCCAAAGGTTTAAAGCATGGCCATCTAGTCCTCAACTTATCATCTAGGTCTGACAGATCCTATAACGAGACAGAGAAAATACGCCGGTAAAACGACAAACGTATAAAAACTGAAACAAACGTATACTTATATTATCAGGTATTGTTTATGGTGTCTCATTTACTAATGTTATTCACGTAGAGATGTTTTGAGTTTTATAGAACTTTGTAGTTTGGTTAGTGCTGATACCATTTATGGTTAACTCTCATTTGTTAATACAATTCTTTTTCGGTCTAGCGAATAAAGCTCTATCAAATACAAATGAATTCGAATTTAATGACAAACATTAATGAGTACTGAACTCACGAAATTACAAATATTGCTATATAAGGTGTCGACAAGGCTAATGTACAATAGTTTACTTACAAGCACTGGAAATACTGCATCTCCATTTCTTGTATTGCCGTTGAGATGACTGACGCCATTTTGTAATTTGGCAACACTTTGTCTTCGGTAAAAAGACATTCTTCTACTGAGGACGCGGCTTTGTACGTTGACATAAGCGAACTCAAGTAGACCCAAGAACACAAATGCCAGACATGCAGCCATCCATATATCAATTGCCTATAAGAAAGAAACACGACTGGGATGTTTGTACACACTACGATAGTTCAAGTATTACAAGTCAAACAGTTGATTGTATGTAACATTCACCATGTTTCAACCCGATACGGTAGTGCATCAAAAGTCATATATTAGATACGGAAAAAGATATTTGATCACAACGTGAGTGTGTATGTTAACAATTGAACATTTACCGTCACAACGTTATATTTTTAATCAATCAATGAATCGATATTATCGGCATCTTAACACAGATAGCAAATGGTAATCCAGTCAAAATCTAAAGAACATTGTGCATTACCACAACTGCAACCGAAGTTAAACATAACACCATAAAGACAGAGTAACAGGTAAACACGCGTGATGATAAAGCTAGTAAGTACCTTAATATATGATACACGTGGAAGGTTTGAACGCGCACCGGAACTCTGTGTTGTCATGGTGAGCACTGTCAACAAGGCTAAAGACACTCGACCTGGAACACACGTACAGTCTAGCCAGAAGTTGACCCAGGATAAGATAACGATGAGGATACTAGGAATGTAGATTTGAATGATGTGGTAGGAGTAGTTTCTACGGAGTACAAACTTAGCACCAATACACGGGTAGGCAACTGAAAGGGTAAACACGGTATATCACGGAGTACAAACTACGACTTAATGGAATATACTTCTGAATGTAAACAGCTGTCTAAAACATAGTTGCATGAATGTCGACATATCAGATGATGATACAAATATCGTAGACTAAAGGAAAATTCTAACCTGTTTGTATTATACCTGGACATTTACGAGATGGTTGCCTTTCTAAAACAAGTATTCACTATTCTATTGAACAAATCGCGGATGAGGACACTCCGATTTCAGTTTGCTTTTGATACTTGACAAGACAACAATGCGGCACTAACATATATTGATATCATAATGCTGGCTTAATATTGCAATATATATATATATATAAATCATGCAAGAAATAATGGTGTCCGATAGAATTTGCGTTTAGATGTGTCCCTTGTCAAGAACATGCAATCAATTTTATTTGTAACAGGGAGGACTCTTGTAATTGTTGGTTTCATTCAAATCTTTATATGTTTCTTGAATATCTTTGAACTGATATTTTGAATTGATTGAAAGACGATTTTTAACTATGTGTTCCTTTTAAATACATATAGAGTAGTTTTATATAAAGGGATTTTAATGGTAAATGCTCCCCAAGCTCGAGATGACACATTGAGTCATAATAAAAGAGAAATTGCGCTATAATTATTTACAGTATGACACAATCACCAACATGTGCATATTTAGTGTTTCAACTAGCTATATGTGCCTTACAGTCCAGGTGGTTATGTTTCGGTAAGCAAACCACTGATACATTTAGAGCAAATTTTAATGCGCATTGCAGTGGTAGCTTTCCAAGTTTTTGTTATTGTTTGAGCATTTGTGCGTAATATGGATATCATGAAAAATATCCATAGATCAATGAATGTGGTTAATTTTGGATCTTGTACCAAACAGTGCGTTTATGATTTCTTTTTAGAATAACGATATCACATGGTTTTCTCGAAAGCCGTTGTCTTAATAAATACGTGTCATAACAGTTTTAATTATGTATTTAGTCTGTTCTGTGGAAGCCTTCGTAGAAAATATTACTTGAGGACTTTTTAAGAGACATGTTCTTCGTGCAAATCATGTTCTAGTTATAGAAGGAAACAATAGGAAACATGTTGGTAATTTGTAGTCATTAAGGTAACAACAACGCGACATCCAACACGAAGTTGCAATAATTAGCGAGATGGCATTAACAAACTAGACAATTAGACAATACATTATGTAAAATAAGAGACATTATCCTAGTAACAGCGAAATAATTATAAAAAAAACGTTATATGAGAAAAACACAAATAGACAACGTCATTATACAAACAATCGCACAACTAGTCATCATATTAAGCGATATTGCCCTATCATACGAATACTAGATACAGTACGGAAATAGGAGTGTTATATTAAGGATTTAAAACGGAGTTACACATATCGAATACAAATTTAGCAACTTCCTGATTAAATGTATTACATCACACTCGACAGTAAGCATAACAATTCTGGCTCTCAGGCGATGACAACTTCTTGTAGATTGAAATCATGTAAAATTAATAGTGTTTTCTAGCTTAATGAGAACTCGGAAACAACTATTTTGAGTCGGTAAGACAACCGTTTGCGTTGTGTTTGGTGAGCAATGACCCATAACTAGTCTAACAATCAGACGACATTACGACTTCTATATGTGACACACGACAAGACAGCCATGTGACACTATCGACTTTATAAAGAGATTACACTCACTTCCAAAGTATTCTCTGTCACACCCATAGGTGGAGGTTTGTTGCAGATCAAACTGTGGAAAGACAATGTTGTCTGACAGTGTAAGGGGACTGTCACTCCATCTAAAAGAAAGCTTGTTGGTCGCAAAGCCATCTATAAATACAAGATGAAGTCAAATGTATAATGCGTCTATGCTAGAAGATATAGTGTTACACACAAAGAGCATGTACACAGAACATTACCTGATAGCAAATAACGAATGACATGAGATGTGTCGTACAGGTGTTGACGATATTTAGCAGGAATAGACAACTTTAAAGTTTTAAACTAGTAACACTTTACATAGATAATTGTACATGTTTGTGATGCCAAGTGTTGAGATGTTAATGCATCGAAGCTTTAATTGTATTCCTTTAACGGTCATAGTATATGTTGTAATGACTCACTCGTCGAGGTAAAGCCAATATAACGGACCCACTTGATAGCTATGGGAACCATGCATGTTCAAGCTACTCATGTACCCACAGTATGCGTATATACCAATTAAATATAAAATGGTTTCTCCCAGTTTACAATACATGGAATATAAATAAAGCAACACAAATGTGCATATTTGTCATTTATGTTTCTTGAAATCTGAAAAACAACTGTGATGTTGCTGCTTCGGTTACGTTTTGTTTTATACGTTTTGTTTTATACGTTTTGTTTTATACGTTTTGTTTTATACGTTTTGTTTTATACGTTTTGTTTTATACGTTT
>ENA-OREC01001306-OREC01001306.1-marine-metagenome-genome-assembly--contig:-NODE-1306-length-12370-cov-14.369723_pt1 | contig 12370 bp, 7 predicted proteins | sample MGYA00248626_ERZ508543 | MGnify/ENA primary metagenome ERZ508543 (study PRJEB26211, sample SAMN05518279) | marine metagenome | isolation source: Puget Sound, Washington, USA | host: Bankia setacea... | reverse complement strand
TAATAATAATAATAGTAATAATGGTAATAGTAATAATGCTATTGTAATGACCCACATGCAGCCACATGTTATTTGTATCTGACCTAACCCTTTTCCCGATATTTTCGCATAAAATAATCTGCATAAATTAGAAAGTAAATTGGAACCACTTGGAAAACAAAAATGTCATATTTGCTATAGATTAACTACAATCATGCGTGAGAAGCATTCACTATGAATATCTTTTTGCAATTAAGATTTTTTGCAAAACCTACAAAAAGTAAAAAGAATGTATAATTTGTAGATAGCAGTGCATTCACGAATTGTATACGTATGCATGCATTCGTAAAACATAAAAGTTTGAAACGCATAGATGACACACTTTTAAAGCGTACATGTATGCACATGTTAATAACTGGAGACCAGATACGAAAACAAATGAAAAACAGTTTAGACTTACCAAAGCTATCCAGAAAATAAAATGTTGTAAATCCCAGCACCCTAGGTAACCCATGTTCCAAGTGATACTAGACCAACAGTCTGCTAACCGAAGCATATATAACGAATGTAGGTCCCCGGCGCAGGAAGTCAGTTAAAAAGGGTGATTCGGTGTAATTATACTGAACATTTCAGACGGCATGTGACTCTCTGCTGGTGTCTTGGCAGCATGAGATCTCTATGTTGTCAAAACACTGTAGAGGCGATATATCTAGCAGACTACCAGGTCCAAGCAGCACACGGCCAACAGTTGAGATTTTATTTAATAGTTGAACTCAATACAGCATACATAGATAATACACTGAGGTATTCTTGGGGTGGAGTAGATCGTGGTCGATTTGATGTAAAATCAAGGGAGTTAACTGAGTGTTCCATATCATCATTTCAAATCAGTGTAACCTACCCTACAGCGGCGCTGCGTTTCGATATAGGTTGTCCAATCAAAACACGGTATTTTCTTTGCCTCGTTTTGGAATAAACATGGAGGCGATGGAAGTTGACTAACAATTTTGTAAGTGGTTTTAAGTGTCTTTTCCGTTTGACACAATCTAAGTACTTAAACTAAAGCGCAAACACAGACAACATATTAACATACGTCATACGTAAATACTTTGTTAGCCTTTGAGCAATCGCTAAACGCTTCAACTTTGTAGAATTTTGGACCCAACACTGTCAATCGAAAAACTTGTTTACCCAAGTCATAATGAATCATAGCCGAGAAAAATACTGTTTAATTCATAACTTTGTAGCTGATCGAAACTTATCTGAAACTATGTTGAACGTGCATGTATGTTTGAAGTGTTTCCCACCTTATGACTTTACTCTGTCGTATTTGAACTTGTTTACAAAACATTGCCACATTTGTGGAATGGTACCTAATAGCACAGGTCTTTTATTTTACTATTAAACGATTATGCTTGAATGTCTTTGGCTCACTATGTTAGTTGTTTAGAAAATGTTAAATCCCTATTGCTACGTTAGAAGAAGTCATTTGGAATATGCTAAAAATATTTTTTTTAAAGTATCTAGTAAACACAGATCTATGTGGTTCCACGTTAAATAATTATTTTATTCTTAACTATTTAGCATGAGGACAAATGTACAACCATTTTGCATCTCAGATATGTATTCATTCATTGGTGTTTTAACCTGCCATGTAAATTAACCGAGGAACTAAATTCAATAATAAGCTGCAATGACTCATTCATTAGGGAAACTACACTTGTCTTGTATCTTATAATTCAACTCTTCCCCAAAGCACATAAGACTTCCTCAATATCCATTTTCAATTTAGTCTTATCTGTCATCCTCTTGTCTTAGCATTTCTGACTATGTGGCAAATAGTGTATGTAAAAGTGAAATATTTTTTTATAAATTTCATTTGGGTATTCAAATACTGCTTTTAATAATAATTTGGATACTCTGTAATTACCTTATTGTCTCTCTGCATACCATCCTCATAATGTATATGTGCATTCAGGGCCTCATTGGTTTGCAGTACTAGACAATTTTGTGTTCGAAATTAAGTATTTGGCAACAATCTTTAAGAAATTGCCTCTCTGCAAATTTACATTTTTCCAGCTTTCAGCAAGTCATGCCAGGGTATATGAGAGACCACAAAGATTGCAACTTTTGTTCAAAGGAGCTCTTACCATATTTGATCTCAACTGTAAATGTTCACCAAAAATATCATTACTGCAAATTGAGATAATTTCATGCTAAGATTTGAAACTTGAAAGTCTTTGTTGGCTTTGAAGGAACTTGATGAAAACAGTAGCATTGGAAGTTTTCCAATGCTTTCTATTATAAATTTACAGTATTGCCATTCTGAGAATTACTTTTTAGTCTTTAATTCACATTCAACAAAAAGCGGATATAAATTACTTTAATGTTTTAATCAAAATATGTGAAATGATAAATTCGGCCTATATAATTATGTACACACCATAAGGTTAGTTATCATAATGAGAAGTAGATGTACAGGTTTATAATATCTCTCAACTTTCCATTTTCCTTATATTGAGCAAAACATGCAACTGTGGCATTTTTTGAAACGTCAAACGGATATCTTAAGTAGGTTTATATATGTCATAGAACTGTTAGTTGTTACTTATTCATAGACATATTTATTACCAGGTGTTCAATGTTTCATCAACATTTCATAGTACAGGAGTTTTTTCCCTTGATTAACACATGTATTTAACTGGTGATTTTTTATGGTTGTGTAGACACGAGTGTGGTTGACAAAACTTTAAATAAGAATCTGTTTATTAATAATAATATTATTATTGTAATCTAGAGCTCTTATTTCCTGGTATCCAAGATTATCATGGCGATGCATTTGTGCTATGAAATAGGACTCTGAATTCTCATTAAAGTGTCTTATTGTAGATTGTTTGTCTTTACAGCGCATACGTTGATAAGTGTGTGGCAATCTTTTTTTATTAACACAAAACGCTTCAAGTTGCAACTTTCAATGCATCCTTAATTTAAACAGGACACACTCATTAAACAAAATATGTTGAGCTCATACCAAGAAATTGTAAAACTAAGAAAAAATGCTTTACAATTAGAGGGCATTAGAAAGAAAAGAATTATTATGCTCCACCTTCAGTATAATTTCACTGCAAACATAGTCAAACTAAGGATAAGATATCTGATTTTCAACCAGTCGCCATATCTCATTGACATAATGTGTATCTTTATTTTGCTGTCCTGTATATATAGTATATGTGTAGTCTCCATTGATGATTTTGGTTGAATGAAAGGTATATATTCTTTCAAATGCAAAAAATGGCAAACTCTAAACGTTTGTAAAGTTTTAACCATGTTCTTAGTAAAGAAAGAAAAGAAAAAGATGTCTCAGTAAAGAAAACTGGTAAAAACTATATATCGTCGTCATCTTTTCTTGATGGTAATATCTTACGTCTTCAGTGCAGGCAATCATTAATGTTAATCTGTTTGGGTAAACTTCAACCTTCTAATGCCTGTCCATCTATCAGAAAACCTCATCTAATAAGCAAGGTTGGCTGGTTCTCTTAGGTTAGGGCAAACTTTTAAAGGGATGTAAGCAAGATTGATGTATGTGGTAATGATAATAATTATAACTTAGATTGGTTTTGCGTGTAGTCATGATTCAACTCTAGGTACAGGTATTTAGGTTATGAAAACATTTCGAGATTGGGCTAAAGTAGACCGTGTAGAATATGAAACATACATGTATTACATGTAAACATAATTATTGGAAAACTGAATTTATGACCTTGTATGGGTTGTAACTATTGCGTGATTCATTGTTCCATTTATTGCAGAACATTGATTCAATTCCATAGTTAATTAGAATGCAATAGTAAATGAGTATAAAGCAACAGCTACATATAAGTTTACTGGATGTGGTGAACACTTAAGTGACTTCATATGTATGATAATGAAAAAAACCCTAACTAGAAGCCAAAACTCTCAAATGATTGAACAGGTTCTCTGTGCCAAATTAATTCTCATAGATGCGCAGGTTGCCAAATGTATGGTGGAAGTGGAATTTATTGCAAAGTACAGAAATAGATTCAAGAGCATTTTCTAGTTTCACCTGTTAATAGATGGTAATGTTCTTACACATATACTTTAGGCCATGAACAGTTCACAAGTCCTCGTAAGTGGTTTGGAAGGCAGGACCAGTGAACACTTTAATGTAACATATTTTTCTCCTCGTTATAATTTTTATCAATGCTATGTTAATTTGTTATGATCAAGGTAAGAAGAGAGCTCACTATGTTTCATAGTAGTTATCCTATAATATCAAAATCCACAGACTGTATCAGGAAGAAAATAAGATTTAATTTTAAATTTGTATAAAAGATATGAATACTATTATTAGTGAATCTTTGGATACCGGTGAAAAGACACTACTTAAAATTCAATCTAATAACTGTTGGGTTATATCGAATGCTTTAAGCACAAACAAAACTGAGATCCAACGCTTGAAAACAAAACTATGTGATTGTATAATGACAAGTAAAGGATACTGGTATTATAGTAGTATTGTTAGATTAATAAGATTAAACAATTGTGAAACCTTTCCTGGACCAAAACTGTTCACTGTGCAATACCGTAATGTTAATTATGTTAAATTCTAAGCACCATGAAAATAAGAGAAAAAACATTTAGAAAAATATTAAATTGAATGATAAGAAGACCACTTTCTCTTGAAGCTTTTAGCAGTAAACTGTGAAATCGTAATTATCCAGGGGCGCATGGTACTAATGAATATTGTGGGTCAGTTAAAATTAAACCACAAAGGATGTCAGCAAAGATTAGCCTTAGCAAATTGATGTTTCAAGTAATATACGTAACATACAGTTGATATTATGTAGTCCACAACTAAAAGTGAAGATGAAATTGTCTATCTAAAAGGAAACTATGAAATATCTGCTGAAGAAGAAATAGCACAGTATTTATAAGTCTAATCATAGCCTAACGAGAGGCGGCTAAGAGGAAAATGGTGCTGTCTGAAGTATGTATTTTGGCCTGTGGTGTCTTGTCTAGCCGTGTACACCTGTTACACTATCTGGTCTAATACATGGAGACTGAAACCAGACCAGCATGTGTAGAACGGCAGATAATTAGGAAGAACTCTACAGTCACAGCCCTACACACTATTGCAGTTACTTATAGGCCAATAACTTACAACTCAGAGTTTTAGTTTTGAGTCTCAGTTTTCTATCCAATCTCAGTGCAACTTTCCATTTTCCTTATATTGAGCAAAACATGCAACTGTGGCATTTTTTGAAACGTCAAAAGGATATCTTAACTAGGTTTATATACAGTCCACACAGCGCGGATTTTACGTTTTCCGTGCTGCTACCGCGGACAAATTTTATCTTGAGTCTGGAAGAGTGATTGACCTAAATTGAGGATTGAGGTTAAAGAGAAAACCAATTAATTCTAAATTGTTTGTAGTGTTTTCAAATCAAGTATTTCTGTTTTATTTCAAAACTTGAGCAGTGAAGTAATATAAAAATCAATCTGATATCTATACATACAGTCAAAGGTTGAAAATTCTTATGAATGGAAGATATAATCACAACATTTTTTACACAGTTTTATTTCTAAATTTAAAGATTCTGGTAGTACAACAAGCATTGCATTCTTCTGTGAATTATTGTTCTTTGTGTTAACTTGGTAGCATACACTCAACTCTATTGCTGCAGAGAACAATTGTAACATTCAGTTTTTCCATGTAATAAAATATTTTTCATTAAATTTTACATAAAAAAACAAAAGAATTCTGTAAACCCATAACTTATAGTATGGGTACTTACTGTTGCTGCTATTGGAACAAATTCATCAATATTGGTTTACTATAAAGCCGTTTAAGGCGAAACCATAATCAATCTGTTAGCATCGACAGAAGCTTTGTGTATCATTTGTATGGTTATAACTTATAGAAGAATGCTTGAAACTTCTAACCTATAGTAAACATGTTATATTCTATTTGAATCTCACATTTTTGTTTTGAGTATCATTTGCTGAAACTTTGAAGTATACAGTTCTAACATTCTGCTCTAAGGCATTATTGTGGAAGAAAGGCAAGGTTGAGTGTTTCTCACTATGTTTTACTGCATTTTGCATGGAAAATGGTTTTAAATGCTATTGGATAAAGAAGCAGTTAGAACCTTCTCGCTTTCATTCATCGATCATTTTCCCTTTTCCAGGTATATACTTCTGTGTGTGTTTGTTATCTGAGATATAGAGGGAAAAACTAGCATTCTGGCCAGACTCGAAAAAAAAACACAATATGTATCTGCTCGACAAACAGCCCATTTATTTACCACTAACTGATAAATTGTTTACGAGTTATGAATTGTATCTGTTTATATATTTTCTTGCCTTTTTCTTGCAGGATAAGAGGGAAAAATCCATGATGGAGATTCTGGCTTCGCAAGTGTCCCAGTTTACAATGGAAATCTGCTTCGGATATGGATAGTGAGGTTGTGATTTTTAGCGAAAGTGTTACTATGAAAAATGCATTTATCTGAGTCTATAGATACTGATACAATTACTTGTTTGATGATAAAAGACAAACAGAAAATGTGATATTATTGGACTTGAGCAATTTTAAACCAGAAATGCATTTATTATCGATCAGCTTATATGTGTTTACAAAGTAATTAGTTTTTTTTATACATGTATATTTTCACTAGATCTGACTTTTTCCACGTGTAAGATTCCAAGCATTAATTGGATATTACGCTGATAGAATTCTTATTGTGCCATTGTGTTCCTGGAATATTGACAAGCATTTTGTCTGTGTGATTGAATTAGGAATATTAACTGAGGGCATTATAATTATTTGATCTTGTTTGTGCTGATCAATGATACATATTATAAAATAGAATTATCTCTGGCCTTTTGTAGTTCATCGGAGAATACATTTAGACACAGTGTATTTGAAAGTTGTGCAGTGCAATTGATTTGGAGTAAGATCTACGTAATTAACTTGGATCAAATTGGAGAGAAACAAAATTGGAATCATAGTTTTGTGGAATTCTTGACGATTTATTTAAAAACTTAGTGGCAGTGTGTTCAATCACTTGGAGTATACCCGGCAAACCATCAGAGCTCCACATCTGTTAATGAAAATCTTGACGCATACTTTGTGGTTGAAGCAGAATGTATCCGTCTTCCTTGGAACGCTACAGCTACAATATTCACCATGACAACTTCGCCAAAATGGCCACCTTTCCCGACCGACACTTTATAACATGCCTACAGAAACAACCTGCTGCCAGGACAAACGGGGTAAGTACAGTGAACATCTTCACTGTTTGACTTTGGGATGTTTGTGTAGGCTGTCAATGAAGTGAGTGACTAGTTGCAGCATATTCTTAGAAGCTAAAAAATCAATAACAGTTTTTCTGTTTTACATGACTGTTCGAACTTTGAGATACGTGATAATTTGACCTTGACCCTTATCATAATAAATAATACTAAAAGCTTTGACGTTGATCCCTACAGTTAACAAAAGCTAACCAAATTTAGTGAGAAGCAATCAACCCTTTGGTGTTTTGGAATAATCCTAATTTTCTTTGTTAAAGCAGCTAGATGTCTAGCGATGCCTTTTCAGTATAGAATAATAAATAAATATTAAATATGGAGCGCACAATCACATATAATCGCCTTGCATTGTTGGCAGATTCAGTTTTCTGCACATTGTACATGTATAATAGACATACGTCTGTTGTTTTATCATTTTTCTTATATTTATAAAACTATTCAATATATATGCTTCATTATAGAATACAGGTCGGCATTTAATTGTACACGTACATGAAGTCATGATATTATACCTATGAAATTCCCTTAAACTCCGGCCTCTAAATGATCATACTTGTAAGGTACAAACAACTGATGCATGACCAACCTGTTTAACAATGATGTCTGAATACATTGAGATGAAATTGAGGCAAAAAGCAACATGCAATCTCTTTTTAGACGGTTTCATTGTCATGTGATAAAGTGAACTGTAAAAAAGTCCCTGTTGGTGACTTTCTTACATCCAGGTATTTTATGAGTGTTGTGACGTGATCTTAAATGTAAAAATGCTGTAGTACTGATCATGTGAGGTACATTATGTGAAAAAGGTATATTCTTTAATCTTTACGCACACACAAAAAAGGATGATGAAAACGTTGTTTTTTCTCCATATTCAAGCCAGCGGCAACTTTTTACCATAGATAAAAGGTAGTGATAAACTTCCAAGTAAAATATTTATTCACCTTTTATATCATTGATTAACATGGGTTACTTCAGTTGTTACCAATATACGTAGCAATAAAACACCAAACTTGGCTTAGCATAACACACGTTATTAACACATTCCATTTGATCCATTCTATCAACAGGGAAAGAAAATAGAGAAGCAAAATGTGTCCAAGTTTCTTATTTTATATTCTAATAACTATCTTTTATCTAATTGACATTGACCGTGAATAAGAGTACTGTGCCCTGCTAAGTTTAATTGAATAGTTTCCGCTGTCAGTGTGTTGTTGGCTTGATTGTGGGTTCAAGTCTCAGATGGGTCAAAGTTACATAGAGTTTTTCTTGGAAAGTATGGCTTTACACTTGAGGTCTGAGTCTCAAGTTTACTGCTGTCTAAACTGCAACAAGTTACACCTGGATTCTACTAGAAGGTCCATGATACCAAAGAATGAGACCTAGTTTGAGACATGGTATTTTCATTCAAGCGGGTCAATGCAAATATATGCAGAAGATGAAAGAATGAAATTATAGGACTCAATTTTCAAAATCTATACTTTTTCTGCATTTTAAAGGTTGTGATTCTAATTTTGAGGTAAACATGTGTTGTTTTTTATAGTTTTCAAGCACTATCCCAGTACATATCGTTTAATGTGAGGTAGTTGTTTCATTTGTATTAACTTTTAAAATTTGAAACATTTACCTCAAAATTAGAATCACAATCTTTAAACGGATTCAAAGATAAAATAAATACATAAAGTACTGCATGTACAGAGTTTCTGCTAGTTCTGCATCCAAAACAACAAGCCAGGGAGCTACATGTATAGGAAGAGTGGGATGTGTGTGCACTCTCACATTACAAAATGAACGTTAAACTTTTGATTTTATTTGTGAGGTGGTCTGTAAGCAATATGTCTCAAGCTTATATATGCTATGCATTGACACTGTAGGTTTGTTATTACCCAATGTTTTGCTTTGACAAAGTACCTTAACTATTCCTTCTTCCAGTAGCTTTGTTAGTGTCTCTTTTAACCTGTCCTGTGTACTTGTTACTGGGTATTTAAAACTGATAGGTGACATACCATCCTATTGTGTCTTGAAGTGGGGTGTAAGGTTTTTGGGAGGGGGTGATGTGCTGGCCCATCAGAGGATACAGTTTCATGTAGTAATGGGCCATTTTATCCTTTGTCCGAGGTAGCTAATAGTTCAGTTTGTTCACTGCTGCATAGTTTAGTGAAACCTTATACTTCTCACAATAACTTCCCTTGTTTATTTTTGGATCCCAGTGAAATTAAATGCGGCCTGAAAAATGGGGGAACAAAATTCGAAAAAGGGGTTAAAAAATAGGTAATTGAGAAATTTATTATTTGTTTGTTTTCTTACACAGGTCGCTTTGTTTACATATTTGTAATTAATGTAGCTGTTACAGACTGTATCGACTGAATAGAAAATATTTGTAAGCTTAAAGTCAATGGAAAAAGAGAGTAGTTTGAACAGTGTTGCTGTAGGCTTTTGCTTTGTAGCTGTTTAGTATGGGCTTAATAGAAAAGAGACATCGCCCATGAACATAGGCCAATGAAGTTCAAATAACAGTAGATAGAAAAGGGTGTTAAGTGTTTACATAAGGTGCAAGGTGGCCGAAAACCATAACCATCACCTCCTTTTGAATAACAGGTAGAGAGTATGATAATACGGGGGTACTTCATTTTTGCCGATATTGAAGTGCAGATTATGGGAAAGGTTAGGAACTTGTAAGGTTTCAATCTGTTAGCTACTAAATAGGCAGAAATAGAAGTGTTAATTCAGCATTTTCCATAAATTTACATGTAGTTACAAGCTGTTTTCTTACAACCCCTTCAAAGGTCACTCAGGTCATGTAAAGATTTCATATTGCGTTAATAATCAATTTTGTAACAACATGTAAACAAACCTGTTAGAAGAGACCTCATATATGTTCTGAGCTATCAATGGAGATGTTTCAAGATAATAGTTTAAAACACATTTTTCTTCAGTTGTTTGAGCTTCCAGGACATTCCAATCTCACGGACATTAAGTGTTGGATGCAGGACAAGAGGACATTTTGAAATCTGTAACAATGTAAAAAAGATATGGTACACTATGAATATGACTAACTGGGCGAGTAGAGATTTTGAAATTTGTTGTCCCCTGAATTTAAAACAGGACATTGACAAGTTTTGTTTTTATGAGTTATGTTTAAGCTCAAAAAACAGTTTGCAAGTATGTATGAAATATAAAAAAACTGAGTTAAACAGACGTCATTTGTATTTGAAGAAAAAATGCTAATTTACGCCCATATTTAGTGATTAAGTGTCATAAAAACACAATATTTTACTATGTCAATGATCATTTGTTAATGTACTGTGTTAAATATACGCTAATGAAGAGTTTCCTTCTTGATATACCTGTGTAAATCTCAATGAATGTTAGCTGAACACATACGAATAGCATTTAAACCAAATCGAGAGTACCGTAAGTCGTGTATACATTTTTATAAAAGTAACATACGGAGATGGTCTATTTAATCCATGGAATTTTAATGTGATGTAAAAACAATCTTTATATGCAATCGTAACAGTTTTTACAATGGTAGGACCCTTGTGTATGTAGATTTGAATACAGGCAAGATACGATTTAGATACTCGAACCATTGTCCGTACGTTGTTAAATAGCAGCTCAATACCTACAGCCATTGCTAACTATAGGGAATTTATTGTTAGAGGGTACCTAAGTGTGAAAATGCTTGTTTAAAGTGACTTATTGTGTCGATTGTTATTTTGGTTTAGTGACAGATTTAGGCCAGCACGGTAGACCTATTGGAAGAATTTAATAAACTATAGGCACAAGAAGATACTGGTAAACCGTACTTCATTTTTATTGGTAGAAAAAAGTCCCAAATTCACCACCAACTTGCAAAACACTACCATGTCATCATTGCATTTAAATTTTCAGTTGACAATGCTTGTGAAATGTTCGAATGAACTAATTTAAGTGTGAATTTATATTAGAAATCATACGAGAAACAAATCATTAGAATGTACAGCATTAAAATTAAGCCAAATGTTTAAAATTGAAACTTACACAAATGAGTTCATGCATTAAGTAATAAGTAGAAGTAAAGGCATCTGAATGTGCTGTGTACAGATACTGCTTGAATGAGTTCAGCCCGCATTTTAGATTCTTTAAACCTGCATTACAAGATAGTTTCAGTTGCTGAGAAATCAAATCTATTTATAAGTTTATAATCACTTCCATGCCAAATACAACAACTGAAAATAAACCTCTCTCCTAAAATAACTGCTAGTGCATGATAGAATGGATGCATAAACTTGTAATCAAAGCTGCGGTAGTGCAACATAACTGCAAGTAAGATGAAAGAAGCCCCTGATTTTATTCTGTTTTAAGGTATTGAGAGAGACTCATCATTTTTCAGATTGCGCATCAAAAATCCCTTAGAAGGGCTCGCTGAATAAATGATGATGATATTGGTAATCGGTAATTCATGGCCGATAATGAAATCTTAATTCGTCAGCATATTAGCAGGTGCGCGGTACACGCTTGTAACAGGCTTTTTCATTGGTTCATGAGACTAAATCGGAAATGGTTTCGCATGTTTAACAATGGCTGACTAGATGAAAAAAGCGAACAGCTTGATTTCTATCAATGCTCGGCACCAAAGAAATGTCACAGATTGAGTTATAAATGGCTAATTCAACCGCTTCTCAGTTACCACACAAGACAACAAACCAAAAGCCCCAGAAATCAAATAAAATGAATCCCCTCCCCACCCTTCCGCAAAAGTGAAAATGAAAGTAAACATTCCGTAATTTTCAACAAATGTGGCCGAAAGAGTATGGATCAGTATGAACGACTTCATTTTGAATCATAACTCTATTTTATCACTTGCAAGTTGTGTGTAAAACAAAAGAAAAGCAATGTAATGTCCGGTAATGAATGTAGAAATTGGAAAACTAGCACGTTTAAAAGACATGCACATTCTGCTGACCACAAACAGTCTGTTGTTGCAAAGGCTATGACTTTGTCCTTTTCAGTTTCAAATGTGTTTCATGAGAAAAGAAAGAGTCATGCAGCCATACTTTGTGCACTGAACTTCAAATAC
>ENA-OREC01001305-OREC01001305.1-marine-metagenome-genome-assembly--contig:-NODE-1305-length-12373-cov-13.746503_pt1 | contig 12373 bp, 6 predicted proteins | sample MGYA00248626_ERZ508543 | MGnify/ENA primary metagenome ERZ508543 (study PRJEB26211, sample SAMN05518279) | marine metagenome | isolation source: Puget Sound, Washington, USA | host: Bankia setacea... | reverse complement strand
TTAAAGTTATTTAAAGCTTCTGAAGCAATATCGTACGATTGAACAAATGTGTTCAGATGCGCATAGTATTACTTTAAAGATATTACAATTTTCCTAGCTATTCTATAGCTTATCAACTTTACCAAGATTCGTCAATTTGTTATAAGCAATAAACGGTATGTAATTGAATTATTTATAAATGAACACTAAATACAGGATTGGCAGTGACGTTGTACTAACTAGAACTTTGAGTTCAAAAACGTGTGAACTTGTTCAATAAATGTGGTTGTATTGTGTTCCATAGTTCTATCTCGGATTGTTGGTTTTTAATTGCAATATGTTTAAATCAATTAATTGAATCAGTGAATGTTTGTCTACTTTTATTCAACAATCAATCATACATAAGCAGAATTTAAACACTACCAAAGATATTTGCCACTAAAACCCACCTGACAGAACCTGTAGTGAAGTCTTTAATTCCTCAACGTAGTTTGGAGTAAAAGCCACGGGTAATTAATTAACTTCTAAGAATGTATTTATTTCAAAACGACTAATTGATCATATTAATTTAAATTGATTTAAAAGTCTACTCAAACACTGAACAACATGGGTTTCGAAGAAAAGTGCCGTGTTAGTGCTATAGTTTTTAGTTCCTTGTGTTAATGTTGTGGTGTTTTTTCAGATTAAATGTAATAAAGTGTACATGGCCAAAATGCTAAAGTAAAATTTCAAACGTTTTCAAAAACCGTCCCAAAGTCTTATTAGGTCTGCGTCAAAGTGAAAGATTCTTGTAAAATACTTTAATTTCGTTGCAAGTTCAATCATGAAATTATTTGTATTTATGTGGATATTGGTTCATTGTACCTAGGACTTCTTATCATTCACAACACGTTTGTAGAATTGAAATGTTGGATAAAAACAACATGACATACAAACAATCGACACCCCATACTCCAAATATGTAAACTGAAGGACAACAATGCGACCAGTCCCGCCGTATATACGATTGTAAGAGCAAGGTGACTGTTGGTCGGACTACTTATTCCAACTGTGACGTTAAACCCAATATTTTATTGCACGTTCATGGGGAAAATCCATTAAGTTGTCAGAGAAAATCTTTTAATTAAATTTTCACTCCCTTCCCTGACATCGCCACGTTTTAACCCATACTGCGGGAGGCAAAAAACCATGGCAACGGACCGGTAGAAATCCTTCACGCCAAGACGACCACAGAATTACAATGACATTTAAAATCACAGACTTAAATTGGAATTTTATTTAAAGTGACATGCTCTATGGCCTGACAGTTCAAAACACTGGGCTGATGGTTCCAGGGCTCGGCACTTAAGTTGTGGGAATGTTGGACAAATGGAATTCCAATTTAACGGTGACTTGACATCAGGCTTTTGTAAACTACATTTGTTGAGACCGTAAGTCAAAATTTCAATAATCACTTTCAACTTTATAGATAGATAGTTGTATCCAGTGCATGGACAAACTAATATATCACAGCCGTATCTAACCAATCATAGTTCAGACTACAGTAGCTTACACCTTTGAACGCTGTTTATCCAAAAGTCCTCAGTTTATTTACTGGATGATTTTTTTTACCCGTGTTGACATTTTGATTAAAGCTCTTTGAATATTTCTAGACTAAGCTCACATATTTCATTGTTTATTGAATAAGTTTGACTACTGACGCATACTCGATGATTTTATTGTTTTGTTTCGATATTTAACGAGGGAGCTTAAGTCAATCTTCCATAAAGCACTCAAAGATGTGACATACATTCATAATACAGTGAGTATGGGAAACAGTAGGTATTTAATACGGTGTACTACCATGCAGCATATGTAAACATTACACTGTGTATATGGTTATCTTAAGTCACTTGATTACAGTTATCAGTAATATAATTACATAAACAAAATACGGTGTGTATATTGTGACAGTAGCTATATTGTAGAGAAAAAACAATGAAATAGTAAGAAACCGCCAACTAGTTTAAGATATCAGTGACTTACATGTACATGTCTTTAGCCAAACTGACTGTGATATTTACACTGAACTGGCGAGATATTAGCTATGTTTAATACGAGGGACCCGTTTTGGGAGGGCTGAAACTCTTACGAAAACCGCTTTAGATTATATGTTGAACTATTCAACATATTCCGCTGGTCATGTGGTATAGGAGATCATAAGCAAGGTCTTCGTGTGAACTATTATATCTGACGGCTATTCAGACCGTGCATGTACCAATGCTAGCCAACAGGTTCAACACGGTATTGATAGACCTATACCCACAGAGCAACTGGCATCAGAGGGCAATTATCTCCCCTTGGTTGACAATAAGGAAGCTAATACTCCGAAAATAGCACCTGCTTTAAATTGACTGTAACGCTTGATTGTTGAATGAAATGGCTGGAGATGCAGTGCTTTTCTGTTAGAGTGAGCATAAAATAGGAGAATCATGTACATTTTGATGGATTTTATATGTTAGAATGTGCATAATGAGTGTTTGTTTACATAGCTTTTTCTCGAATGGTTGGGGCAATTTTCCTGTGATATTCATACACTTGAACTTTGACCTTCAATGGCGGGAAGAGGAAGCATGTTGTTTAAAGAAGCTTATTCTGTCTCTCTCGAAAGTTTTTTTTGGATACCAGGTTAGTTTGATTGGCTATGGATCTGCATAAACTAAGTATGTACATACATGTCTCAATAGAACATATAGGCAAAACAACTGTGGTCTGAGTCCAACTCTATAGACACATGTCGTCCTTTACTTACATGTAGGAGAACTTGCGGACTACTCGTTTACCGACTGGATATGTTTGTGTTTTTCTGATAAAACCAAATAGAAATTTGAACCTGAACACAGCAGCTATTACACTTGCCATGAGTTTTAAAATAACAAACAAAAAGCACTATTCTTTTGAATGTGTAAACCATCTTAAATGATATATCAGTAAAACAATTCAGATAAGTTTTAACTTGCAGCTAGAGTATAGAACGAGTTTCAGCAATTGTTTATACATCTTTTAGTTTCTTAACATACTTTTATATTCGTCTTTCGGACTTTAACAAGTGTGCAATACAAGCTATCTTTCTGGTTTCATGTAAACTGGGTAGGCTGGTTTGGACTGTTGTTATGGGTATATTCTTCTATCGAAGGCTCTTATTACTAATTCATCCCGATATTCAATATATGCATAGCTCTAAAATATTTGATTATTTTTCGGCAGTGGTGTACCTTTGTGCCAGAAACTATCTAAGAATTAGTTTTGGCCTCACATTTACACTAGAATTACCCGAACTGAACAAAAAGTCAACTTCTTACAATACCTGCAATAGGAACAACAAACACAAGAATTCTGTTCTGATACTTTTTAATTTACATTGACACAAACGTCACGACAACAATGAGAATGTGGAGATGATAAAAGTGAAATAGAAAACATGATTTATTTCAATAGTTTTGATGTAATACTTTTTTTCATGAAAACAGTTTTGAGCTTAAGATAGCCCTATTTCGAGTATAAACCCTCTCTTATGCATGCTTCAGTATATGAACCCAATGGTAGAGATAGGGTCACTAATATTTTCAATATGCTCGGTTTTTTTCTATCCTTTTTAACACTGATCATTCTAATAAATAAATAAATGGTTGTCATAGTGAGCCATAAGCGATATTTCGGTCACTGTAAACATATCTACTATAATCAGTAACCATTGTTTTCATGCTTGCTTAAAAATACTTACAAACTCATATACAAGGAAAGTTGAAAAAAATACGAAAAAAGTAAGATATAATCTACAACAAATAATCTTTAAGCTTAGACTTTCAAACTGGATTAGATCCTAATACATGTATGTCACTTACTAGAGTTTAAGAAACAAGGCTTGAATTTAGTATGTTTGGCCACTTTCAATGTAAACTGAGAATTGAAATATGAAGGTCTTCTGTTCTAAGTCGTACTCTATTCCACAACAACTGGATCAGAAATTGACTCACAAACAAAACAGTTCTACAAGCATTTTCAAGCCCCATTACTTTCAGAGGATTTACAAGAGTAAACTGGAAAGTGAGCTTTATGAAATTTAAAAGCAAGCTTTTCTGAGGGATTTGATCCTTCAACTAAAGCATGTATATCAAACTTATCACAAAACAGTATGGAATAGATCAACAATGAGATAAATGCTAGAATGGCCACTAACTTGTATTATAGATACGATAAGGAAAATGTTTACATAATTTTAAAAAAAGAGACCCCCTATAGGACACCCATCAAAATCATTGAACAAGCACGCAAAAACACACACACAAAAAATGAATACATGACACTCAGGGAAAAATAGAATTCTGTACAATGAAAAAAATGTCTTAAAAAATGAAAAATGTAAATCTGAAGCTAACTTAACTGAGAAATGAATAAATGCGTCGTAAAGCAATGCTCCAAATCCCATTTGTTTTAGTTTTTTACTTTATTCTGTAATATAACATTGAAAGTTGGGACATTTAGTGCGAGAAAAATTATCATTCTACTCTACAATTATTTTCCTAGCATATGAGACAAGTAAAATCGAAGGGTTTCACATACTTGTTTATGTCTAATGGCAGTATTGATTAGAAAATATTTACAAACATGCTCATAATGAAGAATTCTGTATTTATCTCCGACGACAGATGTAAAACAAACCCTCTATAGTAACCCAGGCGATTCACTGTACATAAACACTCACTGTTCATATTCATCAGTGCACTAGAAAAGCATCATATATAGCTTATGGCTGTAGTTTCCCTTTGAATATGTAGATCTCCAATGTCTGTACAACTAAGAAATAGTCACTGTTTTAACAAATCACCAAGAGTTCATGTCAGGGTAACTCTGTATGACGTGTTGGTTAGTTCCTGGTAGTCTCCCTTTATTTAGTTTCCATTATCTCGTCTTCTTTCTTGTCTTTCTTCTCTGCCGCTGAAATAAACAACATTGGGTGATGCTTTGAAATACTATGGTAGTCTATCATCCACGAGTAGTGTTTGAAAAGAAGAAGATCCTAGATCAATTAGCTTCTATTAAATTATGAAGTGTTTAAAAAAATAAAAGTTGCGGCATTTCATTTATAAAACTTAAGCCAATCAATCATTTCAAGTAAAGTTCTAGATACAAATATTGTATAATGTAAGTTGAGTAAATACTTCACTGAATGCATGTTTTAAGTAATTTGCCAGACAAACTATTTCACGTGTTTTAATATGTATCGTGAAAGGAAATGAACATTCAACATAAAAAAGTACAACCAAATTAGTATTCTAATACAAAGGCCTTAATGTAAGTAGAATACTTTGTGTTGAGTACCTGTTCCTTCTCCATCTCCATCTCCCTGTGTACTGTCTGTTCGTCTACGTTTACGTGAATTAAATGGTCGTCGTGCAAATCGTGGCACTGGTAGGGCGTCCATACCCATAACCTTGTGGATCTGTCTGTATGCTATCAGTCTCAAGGCATGCTGTACAAAAGTACAAACAGAATATTGATATGAGAGTTAACATAGATTATTTGAACATCCGAAACTAAACAAACATCAGGAAACTAAAAACTGACCTTCATAATCAGTATTTTAAAATAATTATGACATTTATTCAAAAGTGTACATATTATGCTGTTTTTACAGTCTTTTAGGTTAACTACATACCTGAGCAGATGCTGTGATGTCCTCCCTCTCCTGGTTACTGAGTCCTGAGGCAGCATCTAATGGATCTTTCTCACATGGATCCAACAACCCTGGACCTCCTGTAAGTATGCAACTTAAAATTTAAAGCAAGTCTCAATACCCAAACAATGTAAAATATTTTATCACCTTTCCTATTGCCCTGATGAGTGGTTTTGGAAGCAGGATTTATCGAAATGTCAAAATCTGTACTGCATTTGTCTTGTTTTTACAATGTTGCGATTTTGATAATTTTCGTGCCTTTAAGATAATATTCTTTGCACAATTGCACAATCAAATGAAAACTACAATGCCAACAAAGGCTTGAATAACTTACCTGGGAGAAGAACACCCGATGCAATACACTCAAAGAGTCGTCTTAGTGCATCACCAGGACTGAGTGGGCCGGCAGCACTACTTACACACTTCTCCACCAATAACTCCATACCCTATAATATACCATAGTATGATAACACAATGATCATAGGAGATATTCATCATTTACTTGTCAGAAAAAAAGTATCTTGTTCTTTGCTTATTGTTAAATTTCCAATATTTTAACTGGACCAACTCATTTTGTACCAGTCATGTCTAATGATTGATGTTGTTTGCATAGACTGGATAACAAGACCAACGAAAAGGTGATAGTAAACACAACAACCTGAGATGACCAAACCAGAGTGCAGTGAGTATTTGTTGAAACTATCAAAGTATTTAACACATTATGAAACATAGCAATCTTTACAAACACACTTTTGATAACATACTTCATATACTTTAGAACCTGGGAGAATTTATATGTTTATTTTCGACAATTTGACATTGACAAAGATAAATAATTAGTTGTGAATTGTGAATAGAAACTATCATAATAAGAAGAAATGATGAAATGAAATATAAATCATAATAGTAAGAGATTATTAGTTTAAAGTGATTAGCACTTACGAAATGACAATTATACAGAACATTACTCAATGATCAAACTGAACATTTTACAACATAATATTATAGTAAAGTAGCTTCTTGCTCAAGTATACAACTGAGGCTTTGATGGGCTTCAAGCTTATAACTGCCAGGTGTAATTTTCAAGTTAATATATGAATGAAAGAGTTGGGCTAGAGCTTTTACTTCATACATATAACTAGAGTATCTAAAGCACAGATAATATTTACCCATTCATTAAGTGGTGTCCACGTTGGAACTCTCTGGCATAGATCTCGTAGGATTCTGATCACAACGACACATGATTGTAGACCATTGGCTCTAGCCTGAATACACGGATAAATACATGCTTACACAAACTGCTGACACAGATGTTACTAGTACACAAGAATCTGGAGTCTTACAGGGGAGATAAAATATAAAAGTCACCCTACAATCTCATCAATCCTAGATATTAAAAGATTCAACTGCCATTGAACTGGGTAATTCACAGGACTTCACTTTTCATGGGATAATATATTTGGGGGGTTCATACATTGTATTCCTCAGAATAAAATGGAACAATGTCAGAACTAAAGAGGAAGTAACAAGTAACGTGGTCGATATTATGGCAGTTGGTCTTTAAAACAGATAGGATGAAGTTGGTACATTTTCGGTACATGAAGTTTCTCAATCTCACAGCATTGTAATTTGGCCAGAAAGTTTGTAGGAAAACTGTGGACATTTGTGTAGTTTAGTATACTCAAGTATGGTCTAGAATCCAGATTCCTGATAAGAGTGTGGAAGGAGTGTGTTGTCTGAGATCAGGTGGTATGGTAAGGTGAGGAGACTGTGTGCCTCTGCCAAGTATTGTACACTTGGGGAAAGCTCACGTCTACACCTAACAGTTGTACAACTTTCCAGCCTCATGGTGGTTTTCAATGATCAATCTTATAGACAACTCACTGGCAACACTCAGCCAAATGGAACTGTTCATTTAAGGGCAACAATTTGGTTACAAACTATGACATCAATAGTTGTCATTGCATAGAAACAAGTTAAATAAAGTATTCCTAATCAACCCAAACCAGAACTTTTGTTGGCAAAACCTAGGTGCAAGGAGTCAGTTTCAGTTTAAGACTTGAATAACTAAGAAGTGGACATAGACAAGGACTAGGTTAAACAAAACTTGGGCCAAACTGAAGTCAACATCTAAAATCTGAAACCCCCAAACCCTCCCAGCATCAACAAACCATTAAGCTCTTTTACGGAGATTTTGAAACCTAACCTGGAACGGTTCCATTAGAAGACAGATGTGCACAGTCTTAATATTTGGCATACATTCATCCAATACATTCAATCATCAAATACGTTCTCACTTCAGGGAATGGGTTAAACATGTGAAAGAAACAGTTAACAGTAGAACAGGCTGGTATTTTGATGATTAATTGTATGTAGGCGTTAACAATGTCCAGTTCTCTGACAAGATAAACAGATAAAAAGCATAAAATAAACAACCAAATACAATCAATAATATATGTGTATAGAGACTCTGGAATTATTGAAAACTTAAAGAGATATGTAGATATATTAAAGAATGAAATGAAAATTTTCCTTATGATATAGGTCAGTAAATGTAACAGTTGCGCAATAACAGTCATAAACATATACAAAGCATTACTCAATATATCACATTACAAAATTCTTATCTCTTATAAAGGCAAATCAAATGAAGTATTTAGTTATTTTAGTTATCTATGCGCTTAACATAAAAGTTTTGAACTCCATATATCAGTTTTGACGAGTCAGAGAACTCACACTTGTACTGGTATAACTAAATGCTTGTTATATATCCACTGACAGGAGATCACACTCAGTGAGTTTAACAGAGATCTTTGTTGAGAAATGTACACCCGACACACATTCAATGAGAAATGTACACCCGACACACATTCAATACATCAGTATCACCTAGTACATATTTTCAATTTTTCGATTTTATTTTTGTTTGCTTAATTGACCCTAAAATTTTAGTTGTTAGAAACACACTTACATGCAAACTTCTTGATGCATTTACATCTCTGTTCTGTAGTGAGAAGAAATGTAAAAGATATTGTTAAGAGTCGTCCTGATACCCTGTTGGTACAAGTCTAAGAAACACCCATGCTTTATCATGAGATGTTAAAGTGAGCATATTTATTACACTAACATAGTATTCAGCTATCTTTGAGTTGATATAAGATACATATCGCCATCATGTGTGTACGGTGTACAAGTCTGAGCAAAGGCTGCAGAAACTACAGCAAGCTGGTCCCCTGACAGTAGATAAAGCTCCTGCTATCTATATAATACATAATACGTAGGCTAGAAGTAGAAACTGAAGATTGATCATTCATAAACCCTTATAGGCCCTACACAATGCTCAAAGTAAATATATGACAAAATTGCACATAAGGCTGAAAAGTATAATATAAAAAGTTACTAAACCTGGAACCATTTAGCATGTCGCAGGGCTGCTAGAGCATCAAGGCATTTCTGCCTATCCAATACATCCGGGGGATCTTTCACAGTAACTGTGGTTGTCTCTGTTATAGCAAACACACATGGTTGCATTGCTGTATGGGTGTTTGATCATGGTACTCTAAGACTCCTGTATCTGGGGCCAGTCCTTGCTTGTATGGGGACAGCCAGCCGGAGCCAGGGTCCTCTCATACAGGCAGACAGACCCCCAGTAGGGGACACTTCACATACATAAACCCTTAAAGCTTGTACCGGTCTGTGTCAGGCATGTACCGGTCTGTGTCAGGCATGTACCGGTCTGTGTCAGGCATGTACCGGTCTGTGTCAGGCATGTACCAGTCTGTGTCAGGCATGTACCGGTCTGTGTCAGGCATGTACCAGTCTGCGTCAGCCATTTATATATCTTCGGTTCAAGTTGATTTGTTAAACTAAGCTTACAAGCAGTTAGTAATGTAATCAGCTGGATACAAGTTTGCACTGTCCCACAAACATGTTTATGTGTACAAAAGATGGTAGGACAGTTAAGGAAACTGTCCCTTTCATTATTTTAATGCTATCAACAGATAGAATTAAACCATGTTTGTAGCCATGAGTTAAAATACAAATTGTTTCGGTGTTGTGAAAATGATCAGTTATCAATGTTAGACATATGAAAAGAGATATTAGTCTACCGATTTAAAAACCTATATTTACAACAATGGAATCACTTTACAGTCTAGTTAATGACAAATTACTGATATCATTCTATACAGCATAAGTTCAGAGGAAGACTTGTAATATTAAGTGACCGCTGTAACAGTTGAAGTAAAGTATCCCCCACTGTGACCAGAGAGTCAGAGTTATGGTCAAAAATCCATGTACGGCACACCAGTTCCACTCAGCTTGTAAAAGAAGGCTTCACAAAACTTTCATGAAAATCAACAAGGTTAAAGACACAGTTTATAGTATCAATTGTTCAATGGATCATGTAACAAACTCAACTTATACATTGTTTAGCCTTCTATTCTGTAAGTCAAGTCCAACTGTCATAGAGCTTTCGGATATTTTTTTTGGACTAAATTTTGGATTGGTAGATTGATCATGACGTTACTTCAATAGTTACGTGCCTAAGTCAAATAGATGTCTGGAGTTACAAAAACACATCAGTTTAAACTCATGAAAATCAATGTATACATAAGCCATGACCACTCTACTATAAGTCAAAACAGAAAAAGAGATTTATAACAATTGGTTCTTTGGTATTTTCCAAACAGAGACGAAGAATGAAATATAAACTTGAGTGTGTTTGTGAGGAAGGCTAGAGAAGTGTGCATACCTCCTTCACTTGTTTCTCTCATGATTGGTGAGGTGAGAGTGATGGTACAGGAGACATGGGGTTCAGTGTTGTTGGTGACTATAATGGCAGCTTCCTCTACACAACGCTTCACATCATACTTGTCTTCTGTCACAGTCTACACAAAGTACAATAGGTTGCTATCTATAGATCTAGTTCAGAACTCTTGTGGGTTTTCCCCTAATTCTAGTGTGGTTCACAATTGTTATTCAAGTTTTAAATTCTATATAAATGTGCGATTCTATTAGATAACAAGTAGATATATGTGTTCTATATATTCTAAGGATTATTAATTTGTTGAAGGAGATCATTATCACTTTATAGAAGAGAAGTCAGCCTTTATCCATGACTGGTAAAACCACACTCAAAGCAATAAACAAAGCATTTTCTTTCAGTAAAAGCTGGATGTGTTTCGCGATCTCTGAAATCATAAAACAGTAAGAATGATAGGCTACATACATTGAGTTGTTTAGGAAGTCCGTCAGCTACTTGCTCCAGTAAAGTCCTTGTAGGTTTCTCAGAGCACAGTACTACAAGGTGTACATTGAGGTCACCATGTAGTAATAAACCCTTGGCTAGTACCCCCACACGCATCACACCCTTGAGTACACGTGGTGGCAAGTTCTCATCCTTTTCACTGTAACATTAGAAAGTAACACTCTTTAATACCTTCTCTTAACTGACATTTGTATCATGCAGGGTTCAACTTAGCTATCTTACCCACCCAGACTGCACCAGTGGACTCAAGAATGCACTAGACCTGGGGATGAGTTCATCAATTATGTTAGGTGTACTACTTGCACCAAGGTATGGTATACTGCTCTACCATTAGTCAATAATCATACCAAGGTAAGATATCAGTCTTAAAACTCTTAATGAACAGCCTCAATATACCTGGACCAGTTGTAAGGAAAAGACAGATAAGTCATTCACACCTTAGTGAAAACAGATTTGTGAACAAGTATTTGCCTCTGTTTCAATGAGACAATCCATCAGTCACTGATTAGCCTTACTAGAATGGAGATTTTTCCCTAGACATAGTCTTTCAGTGCTAACTCCTCAAAAGACAGATGAACATCATTTAAATATATAAACATAAATAATATTCATACCAGAAAAAAATGCTAACACAATCTGGTCAAAAAAAGTAAAGAAAAGGGATAAAAACGGACTGGATACGCACTTATGAAAAAGACGGGGCTATAAATCTGGGTCATGCTTTGTACAGTGTTAGGTCGTTAGTTGATAATTATTGTACTGTTGTAACATACTCTGAAACATACTCTTCTTTCTCTTCCTCGTCCTTCTTGGTAGGTTCAGACTCTTTCTTAACTTCTTTCTTAGCTGCTGCAGCCTTCGTGGGTGTCTCCTTCTCTTTCTTTACTTCCTTGGTATCTACACCCTTATTATCACTGAAATAGGCAATCATAACACTCTTGCACATGCTACCGTAACACTATTGCACATGCTACCGTAACACTATTGCACATGCTACCGTAACACTATTGCACATGCTACCGTAACACCGTACAAAGTTAGTAAATGATAGTATAGAAAAGTACACATGTTGTTTAGCCAATATTTAAAGGACAGTTTGTTGTAACCGGGTACAATAAATCTTTTTTCTGTTTTTGTTTATTGTTATTTTCTCTGGTTGATCTAGATTTTACTAGCCCAGATATTTATGTGAGCCTAGAAGATGTAATGGCAGATTGTGTAATTTTGTTTTGATAATTTGAAAAAACAAAAAGAATTCTGTTACACAACAATTTAATGCTTGATTACAACGCCGGAAAGACAAAAAAATCAAACCATCACCAAAATCACACATGAACATTTATTGCAATTGAATTTGTATTCTGTTTTAATATTTGTCTGAATATTGTAAGAACACAAGTCTGTCTCAA
>ENA-OREC01001304-OREC01001304.1-marine-metagenome-genome-assembly--contig:-NODE-1304-length-12374-cov-12.326177_pt1 | contig 12374 bp, 9 predicted proteins | sample MGYA00248626_ERZ508543 | MGnify/ENA primary metagenome ERZ508543 (study PRJEB26211, sample SAMN05518279) | marine metagenome | isolation source: Puget Sound, Washington, USA | host: Bankia setacea... | reverse complement strand
CTCTCTCTCTCTCTCTCTCTCTCTCTCTCTCTCTCACACACACACACACACACTCACTTTCACTTCATTTCTCTCTCTCTCTCTCTCTCTCTCTCCCTCGCTCTTTCTCTGTTGGCAAATGTCTGTTAAGGTGTATTTGCTGTGTATGTGTGAGAAATCATAAAGTATCAAAAACTTTGACTTATTTACTGCTTGCATGGTAATAAAACAAGTGCTGTACAACGATATTTTGGGTTTGTGACATATTTATAGTAAACTATTGAGAATTGAAAGCGAAAAGGCATCCAAGTGCTTCTGAACAAAGAAGCAGATAGATCTCTTACACATTCTACCCTCGAGTTTCATTTTAAGAACAACTCCTGCCTTCGTACATCTTTGTATTCCTGAAATAGATGTTCAAATGACAGAATAATCTGAATTATCTATCTTGGCAACAACTTGTACCCCGCCAAAAAGGTGTGAACGTGTGCAGTTGATATTACATTTATGAGCTATTGCAGAAGAGATAAGATATAAAGATGTTTCCCCGATTCATTTATTGCAGTACAATATTGGGTTAAATATGTTGTGTTATTTTATATTTATGATGGTATATATGTTTTTTAACAGTCCCAAATCTTGTAGCGATGTCAAATCAAAAGCAACATTATACAAGCTTGTGCATTTGATTTGATTTTGAATAACCACCTCTAAATATGCATCAAATGAAATCTTCAAATTTATATAATGACATTGATAATTACGTGCTCATTGGAACTTTGGTTAGAACTTTAATTCCAATTGTTGGTTCTGTGATATGCCAACTCTGCACTTCTTTTTACTCACATGCTACCTTTGAAATTATCTGAAGTGAACCTTACTTGACCCAAATTAATTCAACAAATTCAAAGTGACCTATTTTCAGTTGAATCAAAAGATTTATTAGGATGATGTTTGATAGCAAGTGAATACTCAAGAGCTGTCAAAGAGGGAAAACACAAATTAGGTATGTGTAATTGTCTGTTATAATAACACATTCAATTGATCTTTGCTTGATGATAAGGCTATGAAGAGTTAGATAATACATGTAATTAGTATGATAATGATAATAATGCGCTCAAGGTCAATTTGCACAGCAGCAGTCTGGTTTAGAAAATCAATAATGTAACTTTGCAAATGACACCAAATTTCGACACTAGATGCTCCAAAATATAATATTGGACTCTCAGACCTTGAGCTATATGTCTTGGGGACTATGAAATGTTTCCATATAAAGTCTCAAATCAAATACTGTCATGTACAATGCTTTCAATATGTGTACGTTAGTATCATACAAGCAGTCTAGCATAAACTTTGAACCTTGTGCAGGATTAGGGTTGAATTTTGGTAGGCGAGACACTGAGCTTTAGATCTGCAAAATACTGGTTGACAAGGCATGGCTGCACCAGATAACGTACAAACTCATGTATAGAGACTTGTATATAACCTATCTACTGCTTGTTTATTTTTGGAGATATTGCTGTTTGACTCCCACTCATTGGTTAGATATGTCAGCAGGTTTTTGGCTGTCTCGTCAAAATGTGCAGACTAGAAAGTCAATAATTAAAATGTCAAACCTTCTAACACTTCAGTGAAACTTTTTGTGTAATAATGAGACAAACCCCGCCCAATTTCCCATTTCCCCCGCCCAATTATCACAATGACATCTGCCTGATTTTCATTGACGTGCAACTCTTGTAATATATTGACAGTCGCAAGCCAATTATGCAACAATTATGAAAACGGTGCCTAAACTCTTCTGCCTTATGTTCCAGCATTTTGTTTACCACAATTGGATTGTCATTTTCAAGTGGCATTGCAGAAAGTGTATTCAAAGTGTTATTAAAATTTTCCTTTGTTGTTCCAGTTAAGGACCACTTGATTGCCTATTCTTAATCAGATTATATAAACATAAGCCATGCAATATGTAAGAGTGTTATATTTTGCAGAACAAGAGGTTAAAAATCAAGTACTTTATTCCTGCAATGAAATAAAAAAGTATGAGAGAATATGAATCCAATTATAAAACCAACTGTTTTGTTTTCGAATGCTTTATTAGGCACTTCCAATATGCAATGGTTTTATGAACAATTCAGTTTGATTAAATCCCATAACAATTGAAAATAGCCTTGAGCTGGTTGTCTTTTTCATAAAATGTAACATTGTCAGTTTTTCATCACAGCAAATGATTATGAAATAAACAAAATATATTCATGCATTAATAAGCATTGCACAACTATTATGTTTAGGCATTCATGGCATTTTTGTTTGATGTGTGGCAATAGACAAGCTTATCCGAACATATCTTACATTGTAAACGATACTCTGGTGGTAAGCGTAACATTCTACTCTGTTTGCATTCCGCATAAATTACTGAAATTCCTTCGTGTGTTAATTAGTCCTAATTGACAAAGGAACAAAGGGTTTAAAAATGTATTCCAAATATCTTACTGCATTTGTTAAACATACAAAAATATTCATATTCATACTTTCTTCTGCTTGGTTAAGTGCTAAAGCGAGGTAGCAGCTTTTGTAATGTCCTCTGTAATACTTCTCTTTCATGAAAATAGCAATTCCAATTATGTCTGCTCATTAGTGAAAGAGTTAATGAGACTTTTGAGCAGACGGTAACACTCTGAAGAGATAGGGTTTCCAAACTCAGCCGGTACATTTCAAGTCTTGGTCCTTAACATGTTGTTTGAGAGTGCAACAACACAATAGAGACATTTCACACAAAAAACACAGATTTGCAAAAGTGGAGGAATAAAAAAGCCATTTTGTAGAATGCAGTTTATGCATGAAAGATATAAACAAGGTGTCTAAGTAGACAAAATGTGTAATAAAAAGAAACAGTTGCCACAAAAGACATCTGCAAAAGAGTCTCACTACACTCAAAAACCAGTAATGTTTGTAGTTATTGTTTGCTAAACTACAAATGTTGCCATATATTTATTTGTTGATGAGTTCTCAACTAGCAGTTTAGTAGAACCACATAAAATACGTAAATATGTAAACTGAAGTTCTTCAGCCATAAAACCATCATCAAATAGTATCATTTTTATTAGACAATATTAAAAAAGATTGTTTTAATGACTGTATATTCTTGTGTTAAAGTGCCATATAGTCCATCAAACCAAGCATACTTGCAGAACTAGTTCAACTGTACAGTGATTCTGGCAATAACGGCACTATACAGGCATTATTTGGGCTTTGTTTTACTTCAAATGTCATCTGTACATGGTGACCCATTTCTAAACCAAACTGCTTGAGAACTGTCGACCCATTTTCCCATTTCCAGTTTTTGTTTTTTGGGCTCAATGTCTTCTTTATCTATTAAAGTAGAATTGTGAACTTTCGTAGCATATTGTGTAAGTCTCATAGACGTGCAGATTAAAGAGCTTTCAATACTTGAAGAGATTAACATAAGACAGTTTTATCTGTAATATTATTCACAGTTCAATTTATATCACTATGTGGATTAATAATGTTGTTGTTGACAATCTGTCACAAAAGCATAGTGTATGTTCATATATGTGCACATCTGTACGTCTGCATTACCTTGTGAGGACCATGATTTATGTCCTGGTCATGGTCTTGTTACATGAGAAAATAGGCATATATATACAGATCACATACAATTTAAAGTTACAACTCAACACCAAGTTTGTTGTTGACTAGGACATTTTATTCGAAATGTCATAAATCATATTTAACAGAATTTCATAAACTATGGAATTTGAATATTTACAAAAAGATTTTAATTGAAAAGTGTCAAATATTCTGGGCTTATAAAAATTTACCGCCAATGAAAGCTGGCCTTATAAAATGATATTTGTATATGAACTGTCAGAATTTAAAATCATTAGCCCAAAAGACAAAAGATACTAATGATAGTGTGTTGTGTGTATGACCTGCATTGTTACCTCTAAGGTTACAGAGGTCACAGTGATCACTATAGTGTTGACCTTTATCCAGCAAGTAGCTAGTGTCATAGCATAGATTTGGAATTCACATTCGTTGACATTTTGATTGCTTGGTTCAGGACCATGAAATCTAATAATACTACAGTGTATATAACAAATTTATGAAAAAGCAAAACACATTTTTATTGCTCGCTTTACCTTGTCTAGACAGGAACTTAAAGGCTTATGTTACATGGTATGTCTTTAAAAATGCCTCAACACCAAGAATACATATACTACAGAAATCTAGCCCTGCTTGAAGTATTTTTAAAGCAGGTTTAACTTAAAAATTTGACAGCTGATCAATTTCGCATGTGCTATATATAGAATAAGTATCCTCATGTTTTTTAAGGAAGACTGCTCTAAATCAGTGTTTATCTCGAGTTTGAAATAGAACTCAACATTTATTAAAAATAGAAAAAGTGGTCAAATTTGTCCAATTTACCTTTCCCTGGTGTATTACTCTGGAGTCTCCAAAAAGAAAACAACAAATAAAGGCACACAAAGCAAGCACACACACAAACAAAAAGCTCAAACAACTCGGGAGCAATTATAATGGAAGAGGAGCAATGATAATGGAAGAGGAGCAAATATAATGGAAAGCGGAGCAAATAATGGAAAGAGGAGCAAATAATGGAAAGAGGAGCAAATAATGGAAAGAGGAGCAAATAATGGGACAATTTGTATGAAATTAGGGAGGATTTAAATTTGATAATCAAGCACAATTTATTTAGAGTTTACAGTATGTTGATAAACCAGTCTTATCTCAAATGTAATTATCTATCTTGACCTTATCGACCTCCAGCATAATCTATTGAAGAGTACTCCATGTTTGTCTGCAGGTTATGATAGTCTGCTTTGTGAATAGATCAATCATTTAATGTAAGATACTAAAACTTGTGCCTAGTTTAAACTGGAACATTAAGATTTTGGGAAATGTTCAGATTGGTTTGAAATTTTGTGGTTTACAATTTGTAATATAAATTGGAAGAGTGAGAAACAATAAAGTTGAGTATGTGTTCAAATTAATTTGTATTTGGGAAAAATCGCCTCTTAAACATATTTTTTTCTCACTGCAACTTTTTGGGGGGAGCTAGTGACCCAGAATCAAACTTTAACAGCTGGTGTGATAAACATAGTGACTAAATCATCATAAAAAATGCCCAATATGTATGATGTACCATATTAACAGGGGCTTCTAACAAAGTGACCCAGATTTGTTTAAAAAAATAAAATTGTGTGACCAATTAAGAAGATACAGCATTGATGGTCTCTTTACAAATCACAGATGTCTTCTTTAAGTACTGGATTCTTTTGACTTGTACCTTGTTATATATATATAGTAGGCATGAAAAGGATATAATTATAAGGTGCTCAAACATCAGGTCATGAAGAAAAGGGCTGAAAGATAAAAACTTATACCTGAACAAAGGGACAAGTTTGACAAGTTTGAAAAAGATAGAAAAAAATCAAAATCTTACAACAGGACGATTTTTTAATGAATGGTGCGAAATTGTTAGAAGTCGTTCATTTGTCCAATATTATACAAAGGCTTACCCTGAATTAACCTTTGACACTTACGCTCTGTATAGGGCTCGGGTTCTACTTACCTAGTTTGGGTATGAGATATGAATACAGACACATACTCGGGTTTGAAATATCAAATACCCCAAAATAATATTTACATTGAAATAGAATAACTAGACGTGTGTATATATCTATGGTTTTATGTAAATTCATGCTGCAGACGATTAACAAAAAAATAGTTGTCGTCTGCTACTAGTATACTTTGTGTGACCTGGCTACATTTCAACTATTCTTTCGGTTCAAAATTATATACGAGTTGATTTAATATACATACTTTACTTACCTGTTAAAGACTGTGCACACAAGAGCGTTTAACTTAAGGAATGCGAGAAGTTATCAGTATTGCGGGTAAAGGGGACTGTTAAAACCTTGTTTACATGATTAATTAGGTGTAAAAAAGGGAGCTGTTCACATCTAGGGCTCAGATACCCAAACAGAGCAAAACTATTTAATGGGGGGCATGCGCTTGAGTTGATTATTTTCAGTTTTTCGTTTTTTCGGATTTAATTCCTTTGATTTGACTGACGGAGTTTGAGACAATGTGATTCACATATGGATTTAAATGTTGCTCTCTAAGAAATGTGTGCACACTTTTCAAATGACAGTTTTGTTAGATTTCGTTGGTGCTTAAAATGCTTTATTTCGACCAATGGACTGTTTAATTGACGAGAAACGACTCCTAAGTGTACGGACGTATGTGCAAGTTACCCTTAATCTTCAAATGAATGATCTGGAGTAACTTTTCTGTGCCATGCCGATATTTAAGTCCAAGTTTGATCAAGAGGAGTTTGAAAAGGTAAGTGTTATTGGAAGTTTTGCGCCACTTTATTGGTTAAGTAGCAGCTAAGTAGGGTTATAAGTGTTAAAGTAAAGCTCTTCAGGACGGGTTTTAATTGTTGTACAAATAATTATGTGTTAATTGCCAATAACAGTGACAGTGTTTGTAGTGAGTTCATTTGAAAGGGAGTGTGAAGTAGGTTAGAGAGGTGGTGTTATTGTTAGAATAGGTTACAGCAAGTTTGTATAGAAATGTGCCAGTAGTATAGCTGTCAAACCAAACAGAGTAATTTAATTCTTCATTTGGCTTCTTAATTTAGGCAATCTTGTTTCAATAGTTAGTTGTACAACTGGCCTAGAGGTAACATGCTCGCCGCTGACTGCTGTGACCCAGGGTTCAATAACCAGCATCGGTACTTAAGTGGGTCAAGCGGTCACTGAGAGGGAGAGGAGAGATCACTTAGTTCTCTGGTTGACTTCTCTCACAAAAACCTCATAAACATGAACATCTTGGTGCCAATGACAATGATTTGATAAAATATTACTGGCGTCTGCATACTATTGATTGTAATACTGAATGAGACGTGTATGTAGCAAATGTTTATAACTTGGTAGTCTCCATTTGATTAAGTATAAACTCTAGCCTTCTATATTAATATAACAGCAATTTTGAACGATTCCTGATGTTTCTATCTTCACAGTGCACGTGATAGTCAAAGGTAGTTTTCACTTTTATTTGGTCGTACTTTAGAAACTTGTTATAAAGAAAACACTTATATGGTGCCCGTATATTTACAGTTGGTTGCTTTAATATCTCTGTTTTAGAAAAGAAAACGTAAAAAAAAGTGAGCTTCCTTTTTGCAGAAGACAATGATAGAGAAGTGTAGCATAAAACATCTTAAAGTACTACATGTATTATGACATAACCACTTAAGCAACTAAACAATAGCTGTATGAAGAACTGTTAACCTTATAGGGGGATATTGCAGACAGGTGATTTATTGTCCTTTTGTTTGTGGAACAATGTACATGTATACTACAACAGGTGTCTGCACTTAAACGAAATGCAAGAATGTAAAAAAAGTGTAGCAGGAACACAATGTCATTGATTTTGATTTGTTGTCAACTGTATATGTCACAGGGAGGAGTTTGTGGTTGCTGGAATGAAAAATAGCAAAAGGTTGCTTAGTGTTACTGACCCGGTGCCCTTTTACTGAAGCACTAGCTAATACTCTAAATGTTACTTTACGCAATAATTTGGATCTAACTTTTGAACAGATATTAAAGTTCTATCAAGTCAAAAAAGTGAATGTCTGTTTGAATTAATTAAAATATTTAGGTTTTATTCAAGTGTTAAATCTTTGCATAAGTTAGGGTTTTGCTAACATGTCAGTAGGCAAGTAAAACAGTACCCCTGTTGGTATCTGCAATTTGTATGTCTGTGTTTGTCGCCCTAGCTTCCACAATTAGGGGCCTAGCGTGGTCACATTTCTAGTTGAATCTGCTATGAACTTTACAGCAAGTTGTACAGATCAGAGGGTATAGTTTCAGCAGTTTGTTCTCAAGTAACAGGCATGGCTAGGGTTTGATGATGTATGAATGTGGTTTACCAGTGTTTGGCAGGTGGGTTCTCTGGTTTCAGTCCCTGTAACAACCAAACACCATGCACTTCATCCCCATCCTTACCCTGGAACTGGATTGTGTCTGGTATAATATAAACACCTTCTCCATGCAATGTGTTTAATTATGCAAGTATTTGGATTTTTGTCTGTTTTCTTTAACACAATTTAGAAATATATGAGTTGCAACAATCTAAAATGTTCTCTTGTTTAACTGCTCTCTCTAGCGTTGAAGCACAGAAAGCTGTTTAATGATGCAGCCTACAAGTTTAACCCTTTTAACTGCAGAAGTTATACATGTTATAAGATCACAAGTCAATTTTGGAATGTTTGATAATACAGGAATATTTTGGCAGCATTTTGAGACTGTGACCTTGACCTTGTGCTGAGCTTGACCTTGTGATGACCTTAAAGTGAACTTAATCTATTTTGATCAAGAAAGTATAACCATTTTGGATATTTCTGTTTTTGCCAGTTTTAAGTCTACCAAAATGATATGTGTCAAAACTGTTAACAGAAAATGGGACCTGAAGCTTTACAGAACCTGGGCGGTGGAGAATTATTAATTGAATTTTATTGGATTTTCATAATTTCCTTCAAATTTATAGAATTTCAAATTCTTATGTTGATCTTTACTACATCAACAACACTAAGTTTAAAATTAAATTGACAGGCATAGAAGCAGTTTTCTAGTTGTGTTTCAGATCACCTCTTGGGGTACACATTCTTGACAATTCTATTTTAGCCTGATTCAAATTAAGGTATTGGAGGGTCAGATACATAGCACAAAAATGGCTCAAAATCTGACATACAGGTATCATCGAACTTTATGAAACTTTACAGACTGAATTTTGAACCCTTTTACTTAATAACCAAATATGATGCACTGGTTGGTGCTTACAGTTAAATTCTAAGCAATCACTTTCAATTCAACACAGCAAATACCATGATGAAGGTTATGGAACAAAATTGGGGGGAAGAAATCAGAGGTATGCCGATTGTGTTATGTAACAGATGTTTGATTTGGCATCATAGACGGAGAATAATGAAAACCTAATCATCGATCTTCCTGTGTAACTCTGAGAAAATTAGGAACTGATTCAAATTTTTGTTGACAGATGTTGATATTTTGAGAATTTAGGATTCCTGTGCTATCATGATGTGTTTTCCAGTCAGTTGCTTTTTTGCTTCCTTGTACCGACTTGCTTATCATATTGTTGTTGTTGTTAATTCACTCGCATTCTTGGATCTATTCTTGGTATTTGATGTTTTTAGATTGTTGAAATGTTTCATCTGTGGCATCCTGGATCTGCTATTTTTGTACTTAACTATCTTAAATATGTCTGTCATTACAACTATTGGGATCTTTGTTGTGATTTTCATAGTTTTCCTCCTCCTCCTGCTCCTCCTCCTGCTGCTCCTCCTCCTGCTCCTCCTCCTGCTCCTCCTCCTCCTGCTCCTCATCCTGCTGCTCCTCCTCCTGCTCTTTTTCCTCCTCCTCCATCATCATCATCTTCATCCATGTTGGCATTATCAACAACAACCCAACCACCTCCTCCTTCACCACACCATTTATGGCATCATCATCAGCATTGTCATAATCATCATTGTCATCATCAATGTCACCAAAATCACTATAGACTTCAACTTTCCATCTCCATTGTCTTGGATATGAATCATGCTGAAAACAAAATTTAGATGGCCTACTTCTTGAAAATATCTTCATTGAATGTTCTTAACCCTGTCTGTTAATCGTTTTTATGCCTTACTTGACCCCTGTATTAAAAGCATGTTTGTGTTTTGGTTGTTGAGCCTTGACAAACATTACTTGATAGCAATGTTTAACTTAAGATAAAGTCTATTTCCTCCTTCTAATGGATATAAAAACTGTTCAAAGGGGACCTCTGAACAACGGCAAGGTATTTGTCTGAGGCCTTTGACTGACTGAGTTTTTGGTGATCTATGGATTGTTTGGATGTTACAGTGGTGGCTTTCAATATATCAGCGATAGATATATTAGGTCTAAAGCAAGACTTTGCCTTCAATATATCTGATTGTAAAGCTAATGGTAAAGAAGAATTTAAATGATAAAGATGTGTCAACATCATCATCCAAAGTGCAGGCATTGTCAGCAGCACCACCATCATCATTGTCAACAGCAGTCCCACAATCATTATCAGCAGCATGGCCACTATCTCCATCAGCAGTACCATCATTGCTATCATCGTCATCAACAACAACATCACAAATATAATAAATTAGAAAACAATTCTAGCAAAACTAATGGGAATCAATGATTGTGTTTAGAGTATAAAGGTTCTATCTAACAGGAGAAAGGAGAGTTGAAGGCTAGATAGTTATGTATTTAGTTTAGAGAAGTTTCCTTTTGTCTGAAGATTTTATTAATTAATAACTAAGTTTTCTCTGTTAAACCATCAGCTGAGGAGACAACTTAAAGGAGGTTGATAAAGCCATTTATTCTTTCTTCTTCCTACAATGCTTGTTGTCGTCTGCATTAAAACTTGTTTTCCACAATGATCAGCGGAAGTCATATACATTTATTTGTTTAAGGTATATCAGCCATAATAGTTAATTCAATTTTGTCTCATGTTTCTTTTGTGGTCTTGTTACATATATCACTTTAAAATGAATACAAGCTTAATTTCATTTTGATTGCTGATTTGTTTGTTTTAAGTCTTATCAACATTAGAGACCTCTGTTGTTGTTTTCCTTGTGTTTTAGGGGGAGGGGAGAGGGGGAAGGGGTGCTTAGGTCTTCAGACAGACAACAGACAACAGATTATATACATACATATTTGAACAATTTTGAAATACGGAACAGAATTTGAATATTGTGTGTTCACCTGCAAGGAATATTATAGGATTGGTTAAATGTCTGTATAAAGATTAAATGTGTTAACGATATATGGTATGTATACAAGCATAGGACAGTTTGGTATGTAATCGGTCGCTTTCAGTATGAACTACAGGTATTACAAATAACATGTTTCAAATAGTTTTCATATTTTCCTCACCAAATTTATATATTTAATACTTTTTTTATGTGTTATAGTGTAAGTGATCTGGAAATATGGCACGCTTCAGTTTGTAGACGACAATAAGAAATATAAGTACTGGTATTATAGAAATATTTACATGTGTACCATACGGTATTTATAATTATTTAGGAAAAGGTGAAAAATAGGTGTGTCATTATGTATATAAACTTGACTAAAATTGGTCTCAAATATGCTTTTTTGGTATTGCAGTAGATTCAATATGAGACAGGAAATTTTTGTTAACTTAATTCCATTTAATAATTTATTGCATCTCAAAATACAAGAAGTTTGTATTCTATAGTGCATGTACACAGATTTTAGTAACTGAGCACAAACCTTTTTCAAGGCTTGCACACGCGAAACAATGATCAATTCTAAAGCCTGTTTCACAAATCTGCGCTTTGCATGATTAGAGCAGATGAATCATTTCTTTAAGTCCGCCATATTTCATGCAATGGCTTAAATGTTTAAATTACTGTACAGTGTTTTGTCACCTGAAAACTTTAAAATTCAACTATCGGTGTAAAATCATTTGAATAACATCATCACTACGGTTGCAGTATAAATAATTACGCGCTTATTAAAATGTTTGCATAAATAGCCATTACTAAATATACAACTTGGAGGTTTTAAATTTAGCGCTTATATATGGTATTGAAAAATGGTTTTGTGCCTTGAAAACAGTGGGTTAAACTTTGTACGCTTGTATAAAATGTAAAGAGGTGCCTTTCATTGGATTAACCGTGAAAATAAACAAAAATAAATAAATGATAATAAAGAGGTGAAGGAACTCTTGACAATGACGCAGTTAGATTCAAAAATGTGGAATAAATGGTGTAGGTATCACTTTTAAAGCAGACGGCACTTTTTTTTAATGTTGACATTTGAGAAATAAAAAACAAAAACTTTGCCGAAAAACATGACGTTAAACCTAAGGATGGTATGCCCTGTCAGAATAGTGTTGGTGGCGTTAACGTGAAACTCAACACGAGGGGAAAATATAAATCTGTACAAAAAATACAGAAAACATGGATTAGTGTTAGAAAGTGAGTATGGATTCTAAAAGCATGTCTGTAATGAACAAGATTCGAAAGGAGACTAAAGGTTTGTTTCAGTGTTGTTGGATTAACCATGAAGATACAGCTGTAGATAGTGGTTTAGAAGACGATTGGAAGTGTATTATACAGGTAAACATTGAATTAAACCTGGTGTTAACGACTGCTCCCTTTAAACCTCAGTAAGAAAGGTCTTGTTATTAATGACTGATCCCTTTCAAGTTTAACAATAGAAGCTAGCTGTCTTGAAATGTGCTTAAACACCTGCAGATATTAAGTTAGCCATATGCATGTGCAT
>ENA-OREC01001303-OREC01001303.1-marine-metagenome-genome-assembly--contig:-NODE-1303-length-12374-cov-13.257949_pt1 | contig 12374 bp, 6 predicted proteins | sample MGYA00248626_ERZ508543 | MGnify/ENA primary metagenome ERZ508543 (study PRJEB26211, sample SAMN05518279) | marine metagenome | isolation source: Puget Sound, Washington, USA | host: Bankia setacea... | reverse complement strand
GGGGGGGGGGGGGGGGGGGTTGAAATCAGTTTGTTGTAACTCGCATTTATGTTAATAATGTTCAATGCAAATACATACACTGACACAATCGACACGAAATAAGTGGTTCCTTCAGAAACGGTTGTGGTGGTGACATTTTTTTAAAGTAAAAGAAATACTGCTAGAAACGTATATTTTTGCATCTGCTTAATTAGAAATGTGAAGATGTATATTTCATGAAGATGTTATACCTTTATGTTAAAAGCAACACTATCCTTTCAACCTTCATTTCAGGCGCCGTCAGCCACGCTCCTCAGTGATGCCACGTGGAGCGTACTCAGGACCAGAAGCAGATGAGCAACAAGCTGTGCAGGCCAAGCAAGCTCCAGGAGGTGTACCAAATCCGGATACAGGCATGTACCGACATGCGCAGTACAACTCTCCACTGCTTCTGTACTCCTCTAACAATGCTACAGACGCATTTAGTGTACAGAGCGGTGGAAATGTTGACGTGTCTGGTGTTAACAATAGGTACGAGGCAATTCATGAATATTTAATAAAATCATAAAATAAAAGATAACAATGCTTTTATATGCAATTCATTTACTTCAACGTAATTATAAACTAAACATTAATGACTTACGTTATTTAAAACATAGTTAATCATCCTTCTCAGACAATGGTCGAAGACAGGCCCTAAACTCAACGTCCGTGATATAAACATTTCTTATTATGAAGCAACTATGATTTTCAGTAGCAATGAATATCCGTATCGACCGAAAACTCCACAGAATTTCATAACAGCCCCAATGAAGACGATCCGGTAACAAGGCATAATGATGTCAAAACAATAGCCAACACCATAACCTTATAATCAAACCTAAGCCTAAACTAGAGCAACATAGAAATCAGTTAGACATCTACATGTATGTTTAGTCACCTAAAGCAGAACTGTCTTGTCAATCACATAGGTTTGTTTACAGCTAATGGGCATGTCGTAACAAATTGACCATATTACAACTCTAATTGAACGACAAGAGTGCGGCATATTTATTTTGGTTTATTATGTAGCTTTCTAACGTTCGTTATATTTATTTCATAGCCGATAGTGTTTTTTATTTTTTTTGTCCCGGTCGCTAAATTAACGACAGCGCGCTAACTTGCCATTTTGGCTCCGTTTAATGTAATTATTTGGACTTAAACCCTTGTAGATTCTATAATACCGGCATTTGTTGTGTGATCTACGTCTTGATTGTAGTTATATTTCGTTGACTTGTTCATGTTTAGATTAGCTAATGTCCTTGTCTACGAATGCAATGTGTAAAGCTTTGATAAACTTGTGACTGCCTTGTGTATCAACCTTGTCATTGATAACTTCCATTTGTCTCTTATTACTTGTGGAAAAGGGATTTCACTGCCATTGCATGCTAAACTATTAACGACATCATAGTTAATAGCTAAACAAAAGCGGATACACTGATTGTTTTGCATGGCACAACCTTTAGACATTAGTGAGTTTCAGAATCATGTGCATTTTCCTTTCGATTTCTAAATTTGAAACAAAAAATCATCCATATGTGTGTGTGTTACATGGGTGTTGAGTAATGTACTTCGTCATGAACTTCCACTTTAGAACACACAATGTTTTCACAAATCATTTCAAAGTTAAGCGTTAAAACCAAGTCATCGCCATGTTGTGGTTGTTATTTGACATTTTGATTACTAACTTTAAATACATGAATCATTTATCAGAACAGTGTATCAGATATTGAGCAAAAGGCAACTGTTTTCATTTCCACAGTACACCAGAACGAAGACCAAGTGACATAAAAGAGTCAGAGGTGTATAAAATGTGTCTGGCAGCCGATGCACAAGGTAAGAATAGTGACGTCATCTCACAACATGATGCTGAAATGTCACATGATCGGAATAGTATGTCACGAGATAGAAACATTGTGTCACATGCAAGAACCAGTGTATCACGTGATCGAGACAGCGAATCCCAGGACTCCCAGGAACGAGTATTTTCGCCCCAAGTGTCACGAGCACAGGGTTTATCATTCCGAGTGTTACAATGGTTAACAGACACCGCTGATGATGATGACGACAAAGAGGTGCTTGAAAGTAGGTCATGCACACCGATATCCCTTCTCATGCTTGCACAAAACACTCCTAGCAAGTTTTGGGCTATGGGTTCCTCCTGGTTCTTTGAACTTTCTAACATCTTTGTTCTTACACCACTGTACACATAACCCATGTTCAATGCACACGCATATCTATTTTCAGAATTACCTATATAACCACCTCTGAGTAACATTATCCACATTTGATGCATCTGTTTTGTGATCAGATATATTGCTATATTGGGAAGGAAGTGTTTAACCAAATTTTGCATCGAAGCGTCAATCTCGATCTATAAGGGTTGCATCTTTTCCATAATAGCTTAAGTAATTATATGCACTAATGTGACGCTGAAATCCAGATCCTATCCTTCAACATTTATTTTTTGAACAAACCGTGTTTACATTTATTGTTTGGTTAATTTCGACCTGTTGCATTCTGCATCTGTTGTAAAGGTTTATCCCGTTTCGGAGGTGTTTGGTTCTTTGTCTTGTTTAACCATATCGTCTATGTGTAACATCTCTCCGTGCACGCTGGTGTAACCAAACAGATGACTTGTTGTACGTTTCCTCTACACACTTGTTCCGTGGATCCTCTTTGAATCGATGGAAATCCCTTGATTACCTCCCTTTGACTGTTAACTTACTGCTGGTGGCGGGAATATTTTCTTAAAATTAACACACTGTTTAACACACTGTAGCGTCACTCATAGGAAACAAATCTACAAATGTACACTACTATTTAGTCACTTTTAGAGACTTTGTAGATGTATATGTATTATACAATCATAAACAGATTAAAGATTAAGTCTAATTTAGAGCATAAACTCATCTGTCTATATTTAGTATTTGAATATTAAAATACAATAATACACATTATCATAGTAGTAAATGCTTAGAATTTGAATTAGTTAAGATAAATCTACTAGTTCTTATAAACCTTTTAGCATTTTATTATTTCTGAAAACATAGTTAAAATTGTTTTGGTTAAAGTGCAAAATATGATCAGTTTTTGAAAAAGGCTACTGATTTGTATGCACTTTGAATTGTTAGTTATTGTGCAGTGTTAACTTTCGATTCTGTTGAATGTTTTGCATGACGTTTTTGATGTTCTGCAAGTGCTTCATTCTTTTCAAAGGTAAAACACCAAGGAAGCCACGTGACCCATTGTTACGTCATAACTCGGTTGATGACGAAATGCGGTTTACTGGCTTACATACGAAAGCTGACATCCCGTCCAAGGCTTTCCAAAGATTAACTAAGATGGCAGGGCCGGATAATGGTACTAGTGTGACACCAAAACAAGAACAAAACAACAAGGGAGATAAGAATGGTAAGGCATACGACAGCATATCGTAAAGAACATTCCCTCTCTATTTACACTGCCATAAAATGAGTATAATTGTTTGTGATGTATTGGGAACAAAGAACAATTATATTTATCATGCATTTACATATTGTCAAAGAGCTTGCTTGTATGGTACAATGGAAGCAACAACCTGTTCCAAGTACTTTTTATAGGAGTATGGAAGTCTGACAGGGAAGAAATTGCCACAGCAACAGCGCAAACAACGACTATGTTTGCAATAAACCTTTATAGGATCAAAAACGTTCTCTTTCAGTATAGAAGCATTTATCTTCTTTTAGATATATTTAAAAAACGTTTTGGTCGATTAATTTTGTAAACCCTACTGATTGCAGAGATAACAATCGAACCGTGTAAATGTTAACCTAATCCGTTTATCCACTTGTTGCATTTGCGTGTTGCTTTTGTTTTGCTAAACCTTCGTGTTTACCGTTTTACTGACTTTTTGCTTGACATTTCACTTGATTTTGTTTGACAATTGCCGGTAATAATAACTAGATGTTCTTATCATTTTTTCTACAAAGGTTTTGTGTTGTAAACCCTTTACTTTTACGGTATATCATTAAACAATGAATCGTATGGATATCATGTTTAGTATGTATTGCAAAGTGGGCTACCTAACTGGTGCATCAAATAAAATATAAACACTCGTGAAACGCAAAATGGAGATTTCAAATGATAAAGAGAGGTTGTGAAACGTTCACCACACTCATTCTACAAATGAACATTGAATTGCCTCATACCTACATGTCCACCTTTTCTGTTGGACTATTATGATGAGACGAGTTGTTATTCGCCGAAACAAAGGTTTGAGAGTATTACTCCTTTGTTGAAGATATTCTATACTTAATTAATACACTGTTTCATGGTATTATATCGTTTTGTCAGTAAAAATGTTTGTATATGTAAACCCTCGTCAACGCGACGAAGGGAATAACATTTTTTAATTATGTGTGTTTTGAATAATATTTAAACACAGTTGTAAAAGGATACCAGTGACAAGTAAATATTTCCTATTGATTTTCAAGTGTATGATTGACAGTCTGATGCAACCTTACGTCTGGTAGATTCTACGCACGTATTGGAACATTGAATTAATTCCTTAGTCTACACAAGTAGACGCCATGTGACCTTAGTGTTGCCATTTTCAGATGATGACGATGGAACGGTAGGAAATTATGATGAAGCGTCTATAAGATATAGAGGAGACTACATCCCATCGCCGTCTTTCAGACTCCTTCAGAATCTGGCACGGAATGACGAAATGAGAAACAAATCTGGATCTCGTAAGACACTAGAATGTTTATGCACTGTTTGCATGTTATATGTGTAGTTGTAGACACAAGTAGTGGTAGTTGGTACTTTATGTTTCCCCGTCTTGATGGTTCATGGAATTCTGTTCTAATTCCTCTCTAAAAACTTGTATATTAATATAACTCATATCATGTTCCACTATCCATATGCCATATTAACCAGACGATTCCAATAGACTTAATAAGGCATTAGCCGTTATCATACCAATATGTGGGATCTATAATAAAATCACCTTCCCAGTTTCTATTTCAAGCCTATTGTCTTCTTGGACTTTATACAATGTGTATATAAGAGTGTAGTTCTAAGAAACTTTGTTTTAAAAATAATCTGTCATCCGTAATGGCATAGTCCATTACGAAAAGATGCCCCGTCAAAGGATGCTCGTTCAAAAGCGTATCTGATTGCTTTTAGATGGTATTTTAGCGTGTAGATTTAGCCACGCCCGTGGAGACATTCATCCATTAACTAGGCTTCATGACATACATTATATTCCTTCTCCTCAACCCACATTGTAAAAAACCGTTAACACCTACTTACACATCAAGAAATACAAATTCAAAGTCGAGACCAGCTCCAATTTTAATTTGGAATATATTATTTACATGACTCATAGTGTCCGTCCTGTTGGTACTGGAATCAAAACTGATTACGTGCACTTTAATTCAAACTCTTTGCCTCAATATAACTTCTTGATATTTGCTTTCAAGTTTGTTAGTACACCTTTACCTACAAAGTTGATAAACATTAGGTTCGCTGATAATAAAGTAAATGGCGAACGCCCAGTAGCAGTTACATTTGAAGTGTTTTCAATATTTAGTAGTTAATCAAACTCGTGATCAGTAAATGTCTCGTTATTAAGTGTGTGTGTTAAATCAAATAAAGGATAGAATACTTCGAGATAGCAAGCTGTCGAGAGGCTAGTATTTAAATATATTGAAAGAAGAAAGGAACCACGCTTTGTTACACGATACATGTAAAGAGGATGCTGGTATCTGAACAGTCTGCTCTATTCAGAGTACATTGTATTAGCAAAACCTCGAGGGAGAAATTGTTTACATTCAATTATTCCTAATTACCTGATAATTTCCATAATCAAGCTGATACGTTCAGTTGATCGTGTGGCAATGTGATCACAACTCCGTCTAATAGACCCTACATTACGGACGGAAGTATCTGCTTAAGGTCTTTGTTATCGCCATGATATCGTACATGTTTACGTTCTTAGGTAGAGGAATAACATTGAACAAACAAGCAGTTCAATTCCCATGTGTACATTAAGGTTCAAGTTATCTAAATCATGTTTGTACTTTATGTTGTTTCTTGTCCGCGTTAGTGTTTCCTAGAAGATCTAGCGATACATGCATTTAATTTGTAAATTAGTTGTGTTTGGCTGGTACCTTGTATAGTAATGAAATGCAAACTGCGTTCGTCCAAGTTGTGTCTGTTTTTATCACTTCCCTCTTAGATGTCAAGTGTATAATGTAGATATAGTTCTAGATTAGGCTGCTTTGCATATACAATAAATTGTAAAATGAGACTTTAATGAAATTGAAAGCAATCACAACGATGATAAAAAGCCAAGTTTAGCAATATTTGCATGAATCACAATGCATCGTGTCTCGTGTTAAAACCGTTAATGGAATGCAGTTATCGCCACAATGTGTTCGAGTTCAAATGTCTCCATATTTGCAGCCAGTTTAGTTGATGGCTTTCCAACTTTTCGTCATAATCCTGGTTGGTGTATTGAGCGTTCCGTCACCCGGGTGCTAAAGTTGGGGCAGTTCATAAGTACTTCAATGTATTGCATGGGAACATTGACCAGATATTCGTGAAGTCATTACATGGACATGGAATTATGAAAAAGGTGGATTAGACTGTCGTTGTATAACAACAGAGTATAGAACGTGTCCATTGTACACACATGTAACACCTATTTGGTAATGCATTGGTCCATTTAATTTATTCGGGAATGTGTCTGGTCAATGTTCTCATCCAATACCTATCAACAATAATTGTAACTAAACCTTCCATTGGGCCTTTTGATACGTCTGTAGATAGTCGTTGTACTTGGCTACTAGTACATTATTCAACAAACCAACTTTAGCTCCATCTTTGCCTATACAACTCTTGTTTATGTTTGTTGCATATGCCTTGTACTAATCCTGGTTGTTATTCCACCCCATTCAGCTTGGTTCCTTCGGACAGGGACTGATAGTTCTGACGACGGCTTACCAGATAAGTTGAACGAAGAGGATATGATAGACAAACGTCGTTACAAGATAGGCAATATGCCAACCAAGTCATTTAAGACTCTTAAGTTGAGCATGGATGATGATACTAGTATGTATGAAGAACAATTGTTTTCAGTCATGCGCAATCGTTTGTAATGGCGTGTTTACAGTTTACAAATATAACATAATACAATTATAAAAAAACTTTAAAATATTTATTATCGAATAAGAGACAAAGCCATTTTATTTACAGTTTGCTATGTTCTGAGTTAAAACGAATACCACTCTTACTCTGGGTCACGTGTTTAACAGTTTTTAATGACATTTTATTTATCATGCTTCATCTAATAGTTTAACCTTTACAATGAATACAACATTTACTATATATATGTATATGAATTGTTATCCTACATTTATGAACATTAATAACTGAATACATACATGCTCACTATATGAATACATGTTTGTAAGATTTAACACCACTATATGCTTACCATAATGCTCTTATACATATCTACTATAAGGCTTCATATATACTACACTTACTATAACTATTTTCATTATTATTATTATTGTTATATAATGGTGTATTCTTATACATGTCTGTTACTATTGTTTTATATGAATATTTGAACTATATTAACTTTCCAATTAAACAGTGTTTTACCAATTTAGTAAAGTAGGCGATTTGTCACCTTTGCTTGTGTATACCATTTTTAAGTTAATAAGGAACACATTCGCTAATTAAACATTGAAATACTACTATTATATATCGTTTTGATGTTTTATTTAATAAACTCATGTTTTCCTTTTAGAGCCTGGCAGCGATAATGAGTCAGGTGGATCAAAGATCAAGGTAATAAATCGTTCAAAGTCACCAACTGTCCCTCCAAAACCTAGCAGAGCTCTCGTCAATGAAGCACCAAGTACAGACTTCTAGACTCAGTTAAAAAAGTTATAATACTGTGCATGTAGACACTGTTCAGGAGCAAATCAACATTGTTCCAGTCGGGTACATGTATAGTACTGTTCAGGAGCAAATCAACATTGTTCCAGTCGGGTACATGTATAGTACTGTTCAGGAGCAAATCAACATTGTTCCAGTCGGTTCGGGTACATGTATAGCACTGTTCAGGAGCAAATCAACATTGTTCCAGTCGGGTACATGTATAGTACTGTAGCACGTGTAAACTATAGGAACAATGCTACGTACTTAACTTATCTTGTATAAAGTTCTCTGTGTCTTTGTACCGCTGTTCCACATTTATGTATGTGCATTAAAACATAAAAAAAGAAATATGCAAGAAGTATTTTGATCCGACGTTGTAACTTGTATAAACCATGTAAAGTGATCACCATTGGTTGCAAAGGTTGACATACACGTAAAGTAAGCAGTGCAATCTAGCAAAGACATGATTGTTTAATATAACGCACGCTAATCATGACTGACATTAAATTTCGTTTCGAGTACTTACGACTTACCACAAGTATGAATGTGCATTTTGAAGAAAGTGAATCAAACGCGACATACTTTTTTTTTATTTTATGGGAATGAAGAACCATTTGTGAAACTAACATAGTAATGTTTCATGTTAAATACATACTGGCTCGTTTATTGACTTGAATCTATATTCACGTGGTCAGCTTCTAGGAACTATTTCATATTGAAGCCACTACTTTAACTGAGACTATGATAACTTTCGAGTGTTACGTGCATACAATAAACTAATCGTCCTTATCGTATAGGTGAACCTGAACTTGTTTATATGTTTATATGACGGTGTTTATTCAGCCGCCTCTGAGAATCCTAGAGAAAAGGACAGGACGCAATGCCGGTCAGTGGATTCGGTTGATTATACGGCTACGTGCAATTCTTTGTAAATAGATGCGCTGTGGTGTTGTATATTTTGTTATATCGATTGTAACTTATCGTTTTATTCTGTTTTATTTTCATTTGTGCAAGTATTTATATCTAGGTTGTACGTAACATTATTTAAAGTGTATATACATGTACCACATCCATACTATGTTTAAATTCTAAGAGTGTTCTTTATTATTACTCCTGCTGGTTTGCTACTTACACTATGTTGGTTTAGACAGTGTATTCGTATGTAGATATGCTTCCCATTGTCATTTTTTTTATTTTCAACGAAACAAGCAGTGTATTACACACGCTAATTTATTCAACTTCTATGCTTGTTAGTATCATATACAACACTGTGCAGACCGATGAACAATATTCGAGCGTTTGAGTCTTTGTTTGATCTTGGATTGATTAGTATAGATACTAGTACACTGTAGTTTCACGTATGTGTGTATACACTATGTTTGTGTCTATGGTGCTTGATGTAGCAATGAAAGTCAATGGTTTATAATGTTCACAAATGGTCCTTAGTTAATGTACACTTAATAAGATAAGCGATGATAACTCCATGAGACTGTCCGTGTTTCAGAAGGTTGACGTTCTCTTTAGTTTAGTTTAACAACTCTTATCAGTTCTTTCAAATCAAGATTATAAATCATTTTCTTTATTTCACAAGTTCTATGCAAGTTTAAGTTCAGAGTTCTTACCTAAACCATCAATATCCATCCTTGTACACAAGGCTAGTATGGGTATTTGTTTGATCAGGTATAAAAACTATTGTATGCAAACATTTAGGTATTTGAAACATATTGTGAACGGTGTACTTAGTGCTGTATTCATAACCTATGTAACTACATATTAACTTTTAGAAATGAGAAGGGAGAAGAATGGAGGCTACTAAAGTGTCCAACTAAATCTAAGTGAGTAAGTTAGTATGTGCATGTCAAAACCAAATCCTGCTTCTGTCAATAGTAGTAATTACATTATTTTGCAAGACTTTCGAAAATCATGTTTTAACATTTAGAGGACTATAATATTACAAGTGCAAAACGTAACACTATAATGTACCAGTTGATTATAAGCATGAATGTGTTAGACATTAGACACTTATTTCTAATGACTTTGGGATGTTACCACTGTCGCTCAGTCGATGTGTTATTAAAGCGCCTTTACTGTGTTCTGTCTTCCGGTTGTTCTTCCAACATGTACAAAACTGTGTTCTATAATACGTATTGAGTCTAACTGACTGTTCAACATATAGTCGATAAGGACATCGCTATCATAACTGCATGAAGCTACACATGAGCTTGCTACATCGTAAAATACATCGCAAATATACACAATAAATAAACCAATCGCATAAGTACCAATTGAACACAGCCAACATCAACAGACTCGACTTGAAAAGTGATCTTGATTATTTCCATTGACTTCTTCAGACTTGTATGACAATCGGGCATATCATCATTCCACTTCAATTTAAACGATTTTGCAAGTTTATCCAAGCTGCTTATTTTTCGTAGTATACAAGAAGCGTATGAGAAGTATAACGTATTTATACAGCCTGGGAAGTTTGACCTGCTACTTGATAATTCGTGATAATAAGTCATGTATTTTAAAATATCTAAGGTAAATTCAAACTGATTAGAACAAGATACATATTTAATTAAGTATAGGTACCTTGTTGCATTTTATATTGAATACATTTAGTAGTAATACATATTCCTACTGTCAGGTCAATATTACCAATCTATACAAGCATGTAACTGCAGGGTCATGCGGTTTAATATACAGGTTAGATGGCATGATGACGGGTCTTCAGGATGTACACTTGGCGGAGCATAAAATCCGTCATACTTGCGGTTTAAAATCGGTTAGATGGCACGCTACGCTCCTCCCAGTGTATATCCTGAAAACCCGTCATCATGCCGTCTAACCTGTATGCAATCAAAAGAGAATGATGATATATCACATTGAATAAGTTTTGTACAAGCATAAGGTCATAAAGACCAAAACAGCAGTGTATTTTGACGATAACTTATGTTGAACGGCGCTAAAATCAGACAGCCTATTTTGTTCTTATACACAACTAGTGTATTTTGTAAATAACCCCAAGCACCCCTATTCCATCTTCATCTACTGTATATTGTACTCTGTTTGTTATTTATGATCGCTCACTTCCTCACTATTGTTAGTCGATACACCAATGTCTAGTGGGCCAGTAAGTGATTTCCTCAGACAATCTAACTCGTGTATGAAATGTACAAATCACTCCCGAGCGGGTATACATATCATGAACAATAATCATCATCATTATCCACGAGCGTACACAGGATACCCACAGAACATAGGACATAGTAATGATACATGAAACCAAAACGATTTATCCGAACAGAAGCATGTTGAGATGATATGAAACCAAACCTTAACTAGATACTGTTAGTAAATTGTTCTTTGTTGATTCCAATAAAAGTAATATGTAACTCATGTATATCAAGGTACAAAGTCAAATGATAATTATATAATCGGAATTGTGCTTACCATCTTTATCTGTCAAGTGCATACCTAGTGAGACCGTAATGTACAATTAGGTTACCCGATACATTGACCGAAATGAACACCTCTATGATCAAGTGCAGTCTTTGAAATTTAAATGTCATATTGATAGCAGGATTGCGTGTGTAGTCCTAGACACATCTATCTTGATTTTCAATTGAGGTTGTAGTCAAGTCAGCATGTTATACACGTTTATCCCTGGGCAGTGACACCGTTCTATTAAATGAAGCATTTTTCATAATACTATATCTAAAGGTGCAGCATACACGTTCAGTTCCTTTTTTTTTTTAATCTATGCTTTCGCGTATATAAGAAGCCGTGCTGCCATCATTCAACACGGTGATTTCAGATCTACTAATATACAAGAACGTTCCCTTGTTGCTGTAGTCGACCTAACTAATATAAAAGAACGTTCCCTTGTTGTTTTAATCGACCTAACTAATATACAAGAACGTTCCCTTGTTGTTGTAATCGACCTAACTAATATACAACAACGTTCCCTTGTTGATGTAATCGACCTAACTAATATACAAGAATGTTCCTTTGTTGCTGTAGTCGACCTTACTAATATACAAGAACGCTCCCTTGTTGTTGTAATCGACCTAACTAATATACAAGAATGTTCCCTTGTTGCTGTAGTCGACCTTACTAATATACAAGAACGTTCCCTTGTTGCTGTAGTCGACCTAACTAATATAAAAGAACGTTCCCTTGTTGTTGTAATCGACCTAACTAATATACAAGAACGTTCCCTTGTTGTTGTAATCGACCTAACTAATATACAAGAACGTTCCCTTGTTGTTGTAATCGACCTAACTAATTTACAAGAAAGTTCCCTTGTTGCTGTAGTCGACCTAACTAATATAAAAGAACGTTCCCTTGTTGTTGTAATCGACCTAACTAATATACAACAACGTTCCCTTGTTGATGTAATCGACCTAACT
>ENA-OREC01001302-OREC01001302.1-marine-metagenome-genome-assembly--contig:-NODE-1302-length-12376-cov-12.206602_pt1 | contig 12376 bp, 9 predicted proteins | sample MGYA00248626_ERZ508543 | MGnify/ENA primary metagenome ERZ508543 (study PRJEB26211, sample SAMN05518279) | marine metagenome | isolation source: Puget Sound, Washington, USA | host: Bankia setacea... | reverse complement strand
CTGGTTTAATTTAGGACACAATACAGCAAACAGGCCAACATTTGTACCATTTGACATACTGGTTTGACTTAACTTGTAACAATATTTAATGATAAGAATCCGTTAATGGGCTGGTTTTTTGGGTAATGTTTTGGGAGCATTTAGTAGCGGTAAAAATGTTGGAATGGCATCATGGAGTTCAATATATTGGTACCATTAATTTTATCATTATTTATTGTTTATTTTTTTATTATAACTGTTTCTGTTACATATCATGCTATGTTATATGTGAATAGTTTGCGCAGCCTTATTCATTTGTTTCTACAGTCTGTGTTTGACAAAAGTAATTTTCAAATAAATATCAGAAATATAACAGAAATAGACCTGATAACACCTGCGTATATTAACAAATTAAGGGTATAGCAGCTGAACAAGTCCAAGGAGTTGTACAGGTTCGAGCTAGCATCCTCACATAAGGAAAATGGTGTCTCAGCATTTGTTGTCAAACATACGTGCCCCAATTCATCTATATCACACACAGTCAAAAAAGTAAAACAAACAACAGCTTCATAAAATGAGTTTAATGGTAATAAATTAATGTTCACACTGCGAATAAAAATTGAACAAAACACCACGATTAACACAACAAATCTAGACACACTTGGTGATGTCAAAGTAACATTCTGGTGTAGGTAACAACAGTCAGGCGATTATCTTTTTTACACAAAGTCCTCGCTTTAGACATATAACAACACTAACAACAATCAACGACACAACAACATACACACCTTATGTATCATTGTACCACAGATCAACTAGTGAATCTGATGGGTATACTCATACACCAAGTATAACACGGTCATCCTAGATAAGAATCATGCCACGGAGAATAACATATCACGTTTCTCAAGATCAAAGTCTCCAAGTCACGTTCTCGGGGTAGTTTAGTGTAATGTTTTTTTGATAAATCGTATGGAGCCCAGCGATGCATCACGCATACAATACTCGTCTCCTTTGTCATCTCTTCTTATATCTCGACAATGATAACGACACTAACCTAAAGAAGTTTGTATTCTATAGCATTTAGGGAGATTTATTTATACCCCTGTTTTACTACCCCGTGTATCATGATTGCTGTATATTTTTGAGTACGCGTTTCAAGTTCTCCGCTTGTTTATTTTTAAAGCATTTCCAAATCCAGCTAGAACAAGATACAACTGACGGACAAAAATAGAACCCATTCATCTGTCCATTACATGACTGAGAAACAAACTCCTTTATATCAAATTCAGATGAACAAAAGAGTAACGTTAGTAAGTACATGCGTACCAAATGTCCTGAAACTGGGGAAACTCATCATTTAAGATACATTCTACATTCATCACTGTCTGTATTTTAATGAATAAAATACACAAAACACACGAAGCCACTTGTATCGTTTTAGGTCACTTTACCTTTTTCTAGTTTCCCTTCACAAAAGGACCTCTATCACATAATCGTATCTACATAATTATGAGACGGGCATGATACACACATAAACAACACAACCTGGGTTTTACTGTCTCTTTTTCTCTTTTTTTATAAATCCGTTCGTCCATGTTTGCACGTTAAATAACAGCGTCAGAAATACCACTTAGTAGATCATATCCCCACTGCCGCTTCCGAAATCAGAACTTGTAGTTTCTCTTACTTTCATGCTCTCTGCTCGCTGATCTTCCACCTTTTTTAACCTGCGATAAAAAAAAAATTCAACTCGTAGTTAAAAAAAACATTATAGTATATAATCCAATCAAAATCCCTTCCGTTAGATTCAACTGAGATGTTCTTGTTGATAAACAAAACACAATCAAGATAATAGTTCAGTATTTATCGCACGAGAGTTTTGTGTCTAGAAAGGTTTTACTCCATCTACAAACTAATTATAAAAGAACTATTCATAAAACTAGTAGCTCTGAGATGGAGAATAACATTTAAAATATCTGACCACAACGAATGTTACCTCTCTGATTGTAATCTGATTGTATAAATATCGTTTGCCAAAGCTCAAGAAAATGTTCTTTTATATAAATGTATACATGGTACACGCAATGTAATACTTGTCTGCACATCGTGATTATGTATTGTATATGCCGTCAGTCTTACCGTGTATATCTTTCTGTTTTGTATCTGTTAAGTATATCCATATAACTCTTGGACACTTGGACGGCATTGTTGGGTGTACCCGACATCATCTCCATTGCACGCTTTCTCACCCAGTATGCCGACTGCTTTGTTAGGTCAGAACCTGCAGACAAATCATTAATAAAAGTATACATGATAAAGAATATAAGGTTGGTAAGACATATCCAGCCAGCTAAACAGTAGAGTGTACATAAGTGCTATATTGAGAGTATCATAACTTGTACCAGTATTTTGATCTAGCAAACGTTGAATGGAAACACTCAGTTAAAGAAAAAAGAAACCATTTTCTGTATTAACGGCATGTCATTTTTGGTTACAAACATGTTGATTTCTTGTATATAACGTTACGTGTATGTTGTGGATTCAATATTTATGTTTTGTATCCTACAACATTTCAATAGCTAGTACCAAGTGGTATAGGTTTCCTGTTGTAATATTCGTATATATAAATGGTATATCAAATGAGCATGTAAAGTAACAAACACATAGCTAATGGTTTTAAAAAATCCGACACGAGAATGTTTGTTGTTTGCTTACCTAGGGGATTCATATCTCTCTGTACAGATGGCGGCCGCTCTCTTGGTGGCTGCACATATTTCTGGTTGGACATATCCAAGGGGTTATAACAAATATTGTCATGCATTGACAGGAACAGTGGAATATAACACATGTAATCGAGGAAGGATATCTGGAATAAAAAAATGAAGGTAATGGTAAAACGAAAGTTTTCAAAAATGACACAAGTGATCTTAAAGAATGTGCTTTTTAGTTTGTAGTACATGTGCTGATAATATAACATTCATTATATATAACCAAAAGCAAACCGGAAGTGGTTAAGTAATTACTATTTTCCTTTGTCACAAAGCGGACGACTTATTTGACAAAGTCTTACTCTGCCATAATGCCCTAAACAATGCCTAGCAAAACAGTACTAACAATAGTGCACCCAGTGTGCGTGTGTGGGTGTCTTTTTACAAAATTTACAGGATGTTGTGTTCATTAAAAAATATCCAATTGCAAGGTCATCTTGAGGTCAGAGACAGGGTATATTATGAGACAAAGAACGTCCCGATTAGGACTAATATTGCAATTGTGCACCGTACATACGGCATTTGAAATGCTATGAGTTCAATGCAATATTTCTCTTTCAAACAACAGCACAATAAAAAGAGAATACGTTTTTATTATAAATCGCCAAATTAAACAGTAAAACAGGTATAACATTACAACAATGACTATCTCACATATTGTTTAATCGTTCGGCTTTTGCTAAATAGTTCAACTACGCTTAAGATTAACTAAAACTGTGTGTTATCTACCTCTCCTAGATTGCTTGCTTCCATCTTCTCCAGAATGTATGCTTGTTGCTTAATGTTCAGCCCACCAGCAATGAGTTCGATTTTGAGAGACTCCATAGTGATGAAATTCGAGTCTCTGTCTGACTGTGTATTGTGATAAAACATTGCCTTGTACAGATCCAGCTTTCTCTCTATGTCTGCCAGGTTACATATCTCTAGCAGCTTCTGACTCAATGAACTATAATAAATATGTTAAACAGGTTTGAAAAATGAAAGTAAAACAAAGAGGATGAGAAGCATTGGCAACAGAGTTGTGTGTGTGAAAAACCAAAACCAAATTTGTGTGGACAACCTATTAACGTGTATCTATATACCATGTTTAGATACAAACATACCTCTTCACTCTTAAAGTCAGCTCTAGATGATATAGTATGTGGATGATTTAATATGTCTAGTATTATATCTGCTCTATTTTATCACTGTGTGTGTGTTATGATGTTTCTGTTTTCGTATTAAACAAAAGCTAGAATATTCCTGAGCTAGCGATTATGATCAGGTGTCAAATGTTACTATCAAATGTACACTTACTCCATATGGGTGACCCTTTCACATAGAGCTGTAACGACTGCAAACATTTTGAAGGTTATGAGCGTGGCCTCGTCAATCCTGAGTACCTTCAACACATAGTCCATCTGTTTATTGGTGATATGTTCGATAGATGGGACACCGTCCAGGGCCGTTCGTGCTTCCTGTAATAAAACAATGTAAAGTTTAAAAAGAATATATTTAACTCAAGAGTGTTGATAAGGTAAAAGTGGCGTTAAGTTAAATACGTTCATAATTGTTAACAAAGACATCACTCTATCCACGACATGACATGGCAGCTTTGACATTGAACGAATGCTAGTAAATATACAGATAACTCCATAAGTACTGAATAAGTCACATTTATTTAAAATGTTATCGACAATGTTCTGACTATTTGTATTTGCATTATCTACAGTTAATGTATTGAACGAGTCAATGTAATATACTTACGTGTTGGTTAATTACGGTGTCTAGATCACTGTCCTCTACTACAAATGCCCTGGCATAACTATCTATCTTACCAGGGTCCACCAAGCGGTAATGAGAAAGGAAATCTATATCCGCTGTAAATAGAAAATAACAACACCTTTAGTTAAACAACACTTTGCCAGATCAATAGTTGGACGTATTTCAATGTGACCAGATCTGGCAATGGTTACAGCTAGGTCACGTAATGCTGACAATGAGACATGCTGTTTCTTATAAGGGGAGTGTTCGTTGGCAATATTTATAATAGACTTTGGTTTGTGCAGAAACGCTTATTTTGGCTATGCGCTCGGTTGCAAATACTTCTTAACGTTCAATAGATTAGTCTCAAAATGATAATACATGACTGATTGTCTATTAATGTGGTACCATCCGGTTTGTTGTTTTGGTTTCATCCCCACAAAGACACAGGAACGAGAACATCGTCGACACAGAAGTTGTTTTCCATACGTAAATAAGAGTTAAAATAATATATAAATCATAATATGTGTTGTATAAATGTAACACGTGGTTGACAATTACCTTTCTCATCTAGATCTTTGGCGTATTTGTCGACCAGTTTACTCAAGTTGATCACCTTCTCCATATGTTGCTGTAACGTCTGTCCACCTCGCCGCATTATGACGTTTACTCTCTTTAAGCCACTCACTAAAGTACAAACATACAAACCTCAACATGTACCCGACCAATATTATTTAGATTGAAGTGTATGTGTGACCAAAGTAGTGTTATTCGTACCAATAAGTTATAGTTAGCTTACAAAAGAAACGTTGCATTACGTAGTTAATTAAAAAAGGCACATAGAAAGTTTGACATTTATATTTTTGGTAAATTATAGCAATTTCAAATTTAGATACGTATGTGTGGGGAACAACAGGCTTGCTCTTAATATGTTTTACATAAGCAAGGATTAAAACGAAACGTAACCGGATGTACATTGCTTGTCGCCAAAGATGTTCAGCACTGAAGCAATAAGAATAAGGGATGGATTAATTACGTGTATCAAGGTCAAGGTTAGGGTCGTCAGCCAAACAACTGGAACTAACATCCCTGCCATACTCGTTAATGCCCTTCGTGCCAATAATTAGACCTCCGCTGCTGATCTGAATATCCTTGCCAAACAACTCCTGTAAAGTGTAATAACATTAAAAAGGGGAGTTGAACATTTAGTGGGCCTTTGATAAAAACGAAATTAAATGGACCCTGAGAAAAGGTATCCGGTTTAAGCCAGGTTTTCGTTCATGTGTAATGCTATGGTGCATTAGTAACGTCCCATGTTATACGCAGTATTTTACGAAATGTGTTATGTTTTATGTTTTATTATCTCATCTCAATATTTAGAACCGATGTCAACCATTCAGTGAATCAAGACATTTACTATGCCATTTAGTCGCCAATCTACCAACTCACCTTCAAGTACCTTATGGATGTTTCTCTTGAAAATCACATGGGTACGTTTTGAATTCGTGAAAAAGTGAATCGAAAATAGTCCAATGAACATATCAGTAGCAGCACAAACCTTGAGTTTCTTGGCAATTTCTTTCTGCGAGAGGTTAGGGTCTATTCCCAGAGCTCTTAGCTCATCCGCGGTAATTTTGCTTAGGTCAATCTTCTTGCCTTTCGGTCGAATCTTGCCATCCGCTCCCACTTCGAATTGACGTTCTGCTTCTAGTAACAAAAAGACACAGGACAATCAACAACATGTCTAGGCATTTCCTAATTAGACAAATGAAACCTCCCAGCTAGTACAGGAGTAAATATATTCATTCACCTAGCACCACTCTGAACTGGCCTTGATATATATGTGTCGCTAAGTTGGACGGTAACATTTCGGGAGGAAGTATATTTAGGTTTCTTAGAAGTAAACGTTTAGGTCGTGACACTAGCACGCACATTTTATAGTACGATTTAAATGGTAACTTATACATCTATAGGTAAAATGATACCATGTATACGGCTGTATCTCTGTCATACCTTTTTCCATTTCCGATTTTTCCTCCTCCTGTTCTTTCCTCCTACGGAACTCATCGGTATCTGAATCGTCATCTTTCTACAAGTCAATGAATGAGACGTCATTAACAAGTGTATCCAAATAGAGATGCGCACGTATGTATTTAGAAACACACATTATAACTAAAACAACAATCATGAAACATGAAATACAAGTCAAGAAAAAACCCTGCTAAAATTTCCGAAAAGGATTACATGATAGGTGACCTATATTCTACCATTTCGACTTCAGTTAGTTTTACAAGGCTTTGAAACGCACCAATTGTTGTTGTTATCCGCCATGATGTATATTAAGACTAGTTCAGTAAATACTACAGCACCAATTGATAACCGATACCTACCTTATAGGAATAGTCTGTTTTGTTTGTTCTCGAACTCGTTAAGTCTTCTAAAATACAAAAAGAAATCAGATGGTTATGAAGTACTGTTTTAACATTCGTTTATGTCTTAATAAGGTCTAGAGCCAAACAGTATGTGTTAAATAAAGTCCACAGAAACCCTTACATATATATAGAAATGATTGGCATATACTCTGTTCTCGCAAACCAATTAGTAAGACATATTTAACATGTTATCTACTATGAAGACTACAAGGTCTAAAAAAACATCGTAACTGTGTAACACGAAACTGCTATCCAATGTTCGATGGGTTTTTTTAACTCCTTTTTCATTCAAACTTTTATAGAACAAACAATGCAAATATATTTCTACCGACCTTCGTATATTCTGCCCTGAGGAATCGTTGGTAATGGTTTAATCATGGTGGTTTCTCTGTGTAGCTTTGGTGGAGCATCGCTACCTTCGCTCGCTGAAAAATATAGTATAAGTATTACGTATACGTTCTAAATACTAGACGTCATGGATCAAATGCTAGACGGTATGGATCAAATACTAGACGTTATTGATCAAATACTAGGCGTTATTGATCAAATATTAGACGGTATGGATAAAATACTAGACGTTATGGATCAAATACTAGACGTTATGGATCAAATACTAGACGTTATGGATCAAATACTAAAAATAGCCAAAATAGCCATGCAGACGTCTAAAGATAAAAGTATCGCATATGCTTGAATTATCACTTCATTGTAAGCGAAAACGACAATCAACGAGTGTTATGCCGTGTAACTCATCCCTGGCGGACTCATATAATTCCCATTGTATTAACGAGTAGTTATGTGTGTGTGTAATAATACTACTGAATAAGAAGTACCTATGACATGTCACGTTTGCATGACTAGTAGTATGTAATAACTATTAAAATTACTTACCATCACTGCCCTTTCTGCCTCGTCTTTCTCGCGGACCCCACCTAAAGGACAACGCATTAATTAGAATATAAACAGTTCATAATAAACGAACTTACATACGTACAACGCTTGAATAGTGAAACCGTTTTAACTGTTATTTTAATCGATTTTGAAATTATCCAGTTTCAACATTTTATCTTCACGTTCTGATTGGACGAGACTGTAACTTATGAAATGCATATCTTCAGCTACTTATGGATGTAAGTATTGTTAAAAATACAAATAGCAAACTCTTCTCATTTTACTTTATGCTTCTTAATTGTTAACTGCAAGCTGGCGTGTTTCTATATTAACTCATAAGTTTGCATACGTTATGTATGTCAATCTTGTATAGCTATCTATTTCTAGTCAGCGTAACTTACTCGTCGTGGCCCATTCCAATTTCTCTGTTGTCAATTTTGTCTGCATGACCTAGATCTCTTGCAGGACCTTTATCGTATGTCACCATTGATCTTGGTCTTCCACCCGTTTCTGGTAAACAGAAAGGTATCGTTAAATAAAAGTAGCATGTCAAAGCATAGATGAATAACTATAACAACTATGGAGTTAATCTTATCAAAACAGATATAGTGTCTACTAGGGGACCAGCGTTCTACTGTTGTCGCTTTGGCGCTTTTATTTAAGACAATATTACATTTGAAAAAAGGGTTGTTAGCACGTGGTTTCAGTGAACTACGCTGGACCATGTCTTGAACTATATTCTCGATATTTTAGCGAAGCATTTTTCCAATTTCCTATAAAGAGGACGCAAATTTCCTTCCTCTACATTGTTAAGACTCCAATTAGATTCTTCTTAGGGTGAACATAATTAAACTACTAAAGGTTATCTCAGATTTACAACTTTATTATCACCTAGGTTATTTTATCTTCGGTATGGCTAATTTAAAAATAAATGCCCAAAAGTGTTGTCCGCATTTCAGATAAACTTACTACTGAGGTTTGATGCGTTACTGGATCTTCTTCGTACTCCGAGTTTTTCTTTTTCTTTGTCCCGCTCTTCTTTCCTGGCCTGTTCTTCCGCGTCTCTTTCGGCAATTTTCTGTGCTAGTGCCTCGTACTTCTTACTGTTATAACAAATTACCGTGTTTAATTAAGATTAAAATGACAAAGAGAAGAGACGAAAGGGAGTTTCAATGTATAGAAAACTGTAACAGAAACGATTTCTAAACGGTTTTATGGACACTTTTCCGCACACAAGTCGAAAACACAAGTTACTGGAACAAAGGCCTACTGATAGGTTGAATTTGAATCTATGTAATACCTCCTTATCCATGCGATTTATATTGGTTTGTGGAGCTAACACACTGTATAACGGTGGAGTAAACAAAAGCACACAACGCATGATGGTCCAAGGCAAAGAAAAGGAAACATTTCAACACAAATATAATTAATCATTGCATACGTCGGTCATACAAAAACGGAACAAGAAATGAGAAATAAAAACTTACGCATTTTTCTTTTTCATTATATCGTCGTATTTGTCGCCATATTTCTCCCTTCTTCTGTTTTCTCTTTCTTTCCGTCTTCGTTCTTTCTCTGCTAGATACTGTCGTCTTTGTGCTGGAGTTAGCTTAGACAGGTCGATATCGTCTTCTGTGGTTGCGTCACTAAAGTCTGATTGAACCTTTGCCTCTTCGTCAAGGATCTTTTGTTCCGTCTCTGCAGCTTCAGAGCCTAAATAGTCACAAAACGGACACTAGAAGTCAGACAACTAAAATATACCCTTAACACGACCCCTTCAAACACTGACTCAATAGTTGCAGTCAGCGCTTACATACTTCAGTTCAGTTGTGATAGATCTACGTTCTTTAACATATTTTAAGAATAATGACCTTATACATGTTTTATAATAGAATGAAACCCCTGAAAAGGTCATTATAAGATATTGTGTATAAGTGTCTTGTGTTCGATGAAAGTGTATCATTAGCAAGCGTTTTCTTTAACTTGATATCTTTTTAATAAATTATGACATCATTCAGTAACTATAACCTTACTCAGTTGTTTTGCTATACTATGCGCAGGATTTTTGAACTCAACTGAAGTTATTTTTCATACAATAATTTGATCATAAGTTGTTTATTCACACATCGATTTTTTAACATACCATAAGTAATTTATTGTTTAGTTCTGTGTTTTAGAGAGTTAATAGACGACAATTATCAACATGGTTACCTGGCCATTCTTTGTTTCCAATAATGTTTTCACCAGCCTCTCTAAGCCCTCCTAAACTGTCCATGGTAGATTCCCTGAGTACCTCTCCATTACGCTTCATCTCAAGGCTATCCATAGCTTCCTTCCGGTCTCTGTTCACATGCAAATATATGTGTTAAAGGAGACAGTGTTACGACACACGTACGTGGCCATGCTATCATATGTGTTTCCGCTTTTGAACATTATTGGTGTATAGGTGTAAAATGAGAATATATTAATTTATAAATGTTTGTCGAATAGACCAATATGAAATTGAAATAATGTTAAGAACGATTGATACGTTAATTACATAGACCTTAATTCAGTCGTAATATAAATATACCCGAATTGTGTTAGATTATTTTGATAACACATGGAATTTAAATTTAGATTCCATGTAATAATATTAACATATTAAATACAAGTTAATGTACAAACGTATATGTCACAAGAGAAGTATGTCAGACACGTGATTGTGTTAGTGATGGTGAGATAAAACCACATTATAAGTGAAAAGACTAAAAATTATACAACTTTGCTAAAATACAAAGCAATTTTGTTGTGTTAGTATATTTATTATTTTTAAACTTTGTATCAATATGGTGCAAACAACTAAAACAAAACGTGAGTTACTTTTTTCTCTAAATTACAGCAAGTGCCGTTAGCAAACGATCATATTAACGTTTTTTATTTACCTTTCTGAACCTGATAAAAGAATAATAATAAAAAAAACATGAATTTATCAGTTTCAGTTAAAGAGGTCTGTAACATCTTACAATGTTTATATTGTTAACATAGTTCACATATTTTAATCTAACATCTTTGTTCATTCCAATACTCTATGTATGTAGTGTAACGCTATTCACAGGGGAATACTACTTGTATAAATGAGCAATGTTACCTCTGGCTCCTGCTTTTGATCCATCTTTCCTTGGTTTCGCAGGCTCAGCATCACCATAACCTATAACGTTTCCATCCTCGTCCCTGATTCTCTTCTTCTGCATCTGGTGGCGTGTGCCTCCTTCACTTACTTCACTATAAAAGCTCACATCAGAGTCTTCTTTCTCTTCATCTTCATAATTCTCACGACTGCTAAAGCTGCCTTTTCCTGCATCTGAGTGACCACTGTGAAAGGACACTGAGCGACTGTATGTACCATCTGCGTGGCGCTTCTTACGTCTAACATGTCGGGTACCGCCTGCACTAACCACACTGTAGTAACTATGCTCGCTGTCAGACCCGTGCTCTCTTTCACGCCTTCTGCGACGACGCCTTGCTTCACCATCTTCATCCTGTTTATATAAAAATGCAAACTTGTATATGTATTGTGTATTGTTTAAGCCATACGTGTTATGTTGTTGGTTTCATACTAGTCTTATAACATGGTTTCTTCTACATACATCCCTGAACATTCCTGAAATTGGTTCCGCCTTCGTGTGAATAACATAGTTGTGTGTTTTCACTTTAGCACATGTAATGAATCTAGCTAACATCGCTTTACTAAGATATTTGAAGGCATAATCTTGTACAAAAGAGAAAAAAAAACATATACACAAATGTCAATTCCACCCTACCTGACTACTGTGATATGAATGCGCAGCGCTGTATGTTCCATCTTCTCGTCGCCGTCTCCTAGCAACGTGGCGCGTTCCACCATCACTAACGAAGCTTTTATAACTGTACTCACTGTCACTGCCAGAATCTCTCTTGCCTTTCTTAAAGTTCTCCTTCTCCTCCTTTGTCATCTTGGCCATCTTTTTACTAATGGCTGCTTTCTCTGCTTTCTTTTGTGCAGTTGACATGGTACCTCTTTTGCCTGCTGCACCTGGCGCTTTCTTCTTACCTCTGTAGCAGCAATGTTTGAAGTGTATATTACAAGACTCCATAACGAATTTATCAGACAAGCAATTATTGAGTGTATCTTGCTCAATTTCATCTTTTTTATAGCAAATGAATTACTTGATGACTTAACAAATGGTCATTTAATGGCGATACCTTTACATGTACTTTTAATATCTGCAAACAGCGTTTCTTGAAGCAACAACTGTGTAGAGACATAGTTAATCTCCACTAAGGTCATTATGATATCTTAAACTCGACACTGCTGTAGATTACACATTGAATTACTAGTAACTAGATGATATCGACACAATGTAATGAGAAGTTTAACCAGGGTACCATTTAGCTACAGCAAATACGGAACAGTTAATCTAACCCAATCAGTATGGGTCACAACAACTCGGAAACACCTGTTTATATGATCAAATTAGCTTTCAATACAATAGAAAGATATATCTGAGGTTTTGTTGGATTAAGCTAAGGGGTTTATAT
>ENA-OREC01001301-OREC01001301.1-marine-metagenome-genome-assembly--contig:-NODE-1301-length-12376-cov-12.606553_pt1 | contig 12376 bp, 9 predicted proteins | sample MGYA00248626_ERZ508543 | MGnify/ENA primary metagenome ERZ508543 (study PRJEB26211, sample SAMN05518279) | marine metagenome | isolation source: Puget Sound, Washington, USA | host: Bankia setacea... | reverse complement strand
GATAAGCTTCCAAAATTTGTCATAGCTGCTTCTCAGACTTTGTTTATACTCTTGCTCACTTTTTCTTTGAACAAAACCTTCCCAGCGACCTTCAACCGTGACAAAACCTTCCCAGTGACCTTCAACCGTGACAAAACCTCCGTGACCCTTGACTCAAACTACTAGAAACATCAGAAAACGACAGTCGAGCTATTGAATGAAAGTTTCTGTTATTTAAACGCGCTTTTCGTTTGGTAAATGTGTGTGAATCTGTTTACCAACCAACATGAGAGATGTGGTTCAATGTTTTTGCGTTTCCGTACTGTACAACTATGTTTGTATTTGATCAACCTCCAGGTCCAGAGCTCGTCCATGTGTTGTATATGGTGGTGCAGACATTGGCTCACAGATGAGAGACTTGGACCGTGGATGTCATCTACTGGTGGCCACCCCTGGACGTCTGGTGGACATGATGGAACGAGGCAAGATTGGAATGGACCACTGCAGGTATACAATCTTTACAGCCTTATATCTCTTACATCTTTCCATGTAAAATTGTTTGCTCATGTAAATTCCACTTGTCATGCTATCCTCATGAGTGATTTTGGATGCAGGGCGAATGAAAAAATTAAATATCTGAATTCTTTCCCTGTTTTTTCCATAGAGTTGGCAAATTTTCATGCCCTGATATGTTTAATCACAAAGACTCAAGCATCTTGCAGAGTAGTATGTCTAACACATTTATATTTTAGTCCTTTCAATATAAACCACTATGGTTAGTCAACTATTGATATAACATTCCTCTAGACTTGCAGGTCTCTTTAATTTTTGAATAGCACTAGAACCCCTTTTGCTTTGATTCCTTGAACATGTGTCTTGTGAACATACATGTGTGTCTTGTGAACTTACATGTGTGTCTTGTGAACTTACTTGTGTGTCTTGTGAACTTACATGAGGCTTGTCTTGTATTGACAGATTCTTGATCTTGGATGAGGCTGACAGAATGTTGGACATGGGTTTTGAGCCTCAGATCCGTCGTATTGTAGAGAAGGACACTATGCCACCTACTGGCCAGAGAAGAACTATGATGTTCAGTGCCACCTTCCCTAAAGAGATTCAGGTAAATAGGAAACACAGTGTCATGTATGAACCTACCTGGTAAAGTCAGCTGTTGATAAAATTTGCTTTTAGTGTGAATTTTAAAAAATAATTGTTTTAGATGAGTGTCGTGTTTTAACATTAAACATGTTTTTAAAATTGTAAATCATATTCCAATGTATGAAAAAATTGCTCTTCATATGGTTTATAATAATAATAATGATACTTGTGTAATAGAAAATGATAGTGATACAAATATAAGTGAGATTGTGTGTACTTTTTTCTCCTATACACAAAGAAGGAAACAAGTCGTGTTTTATTCCATGGTAAAATATGGCTGTTACTTTTACCTCCCGCGTAACCAAACGACATCCTGTCAATATAAGGCTTCCAAAAAACAAGTGCAGCACATTAGAGAGGTACAATCGGTCTTGCCTAGTTAGAAATGGAATAAAACATAATAACACGGATTATTGTAGCATGTCTCCTGGTTTAAATTCTGATTTTACATACTACAGATGCTGGCACGTGACTTCTTGGAGAACTACATTTTCTTGGCTGTTGGACGTGTGGGTAGTACAAGTGAGAACATTACACAGAAAGTTGTGTGGGTAGAAGAGATTGAGAAGAGATCATTCCTTCTAGATCTTCTCAATGCTGCAGGAAACCAAGGCAAATATCCCAATCAGTTTTCTATTTTTTGAGATTTATGGATAATGACAAACACTAACACATACAGTCAAAACTGTGTATAACGACCCCTGCGAGTAGCTGTTTCCAGTTCACTACGGCCAATCTAAATAGGTCCCGTGAACATTGCTATATAGTTTAACTGGGAATAAGGATAACCTGTCTAAAGCGTCCCCCATCGCGAAATAAGGGCCAGTATAACACCCATGTACCAGCTAATCCAGGAAGTGTCAACTGAGATTGCCATCTTTATGACCGTTGCAGTCGTTCGCACAAAAGGAAACTCGTGGAACAATGTTCTCGATTATTCGATGCGTTTTATACACACACTTTAAAACAAATAAACATTTTCACTCCTAAATCATGTAAATGAATGGTACTAGATATAATACTCATCTTGTATTAATCATACCCTTCATCTTTACCATACCACAGGTCCAGACTCACTGACTCTCACCTTTGTGGAGACTAAGAAAGGTGCTGATGCTCTGGAAGACTTCCTCATAACAGAGGGTTACCCAGCAACCAGTATCCATGGTGACCGATCCCAGCGTGAGAGAGAGGAGGCCCTGAAAGTGTTCCGTAATGGAGAGAGGCCCATCCTGGTGGCCACAGCTGTAAGTTTTTTGGAATAATTAGATGTTGTAAATCAGTGATTGGGCCATGTAGTGTTGGCTTATGTTTGAATGGGTTGTTCAATTTCAATTGGTAATTTTTCTGTGTGAGCTTTGTTAACCTGTTAAATTCCTCTACATTTCCTTGTGGAAGAAACTTGACATATTGCTCAGTACTGGTTGGTTTTTAAGATTTAAGAATAATTGCTTTCATCGCAATACAACTAAAGTAAAACTGTAAACCAAACCAATAGAGGCCCACCTTGTTGCCATTGTTTGTAACTATAATGTGTCTGTAAACTTTTACACAATACTTTTATTTCCACCAGGTGGCAGCTCGTGGTTTGGATATTCCCCACGTCAAACATGTGGTGAACTTTGACCTGCCCAGTGACATTGAAGAGTATGTACACAGAATTGGTAGAACTGGACGTGTAGGAAATTTGGGTAAGTGTTGACAGTTAGATCTAGCCTCACCGTGTTTTGGTTAGAGAAGTGTTAGTAAATTACCTCAAAGACATATAGAATATGACTGGTACAAATGTATACAGGTTTCACACTTAGAATTTGACAAATAGGAGTCTGTATGCTATATTTATTGACAAAGAAACTAGTTGGTGATAGAAACTCTAGTAACACAGTTTAAATTGTCGCCCAAAGTCAGCACATTTGATATTTGACCTATAGTTGTAGGTTCTGTAAATAACAAAAGAGTGTTTGAAAGCATGTCAATATAACAAGGTGAGATAGTCTGGTTTGCAATCTCTATATATGTTTTACACAAAAAACACTCCTGAGTTTGTATTTATTGAAAACTGACTTGATATCTATGCTCAGGTCTGGCCACATCTTTCTTCAATGAGAAGAACAAGAACATCACACGTGACTTGATGGATCTGTTAGTGGAGGCAAAACAAGAGGTGCCATCCTGGCTGGAGTCTACAGCCTACGATTCCAGGCCTTCAACTGGTGGCAGGCGTGGTGGTGGCAGGAGGTAAGGATCAATAGTTAAGAGATAACAAATATACAAGCATGTAATTGTTGAGTGTAAATAGAGCTGTACACCTGACCACTTTCTATTGTAAGAAAATTTATGTATATGCAGCTAGGTCAAAGCAGAAGCACCACAATCTTATTGGCATACATAACCGACTAGGCATACTGGGATGGTTCTTGTGCAAAACCTACATTATGAAAGGGAAGTTATCCAATTGGCCCGGAATGAGCATTTGTAAAAACTCGCTTGAGCACGGCTAAAACGGGGTCAAACAGACTGTTTTAGGCGCGAATATATCAGTACAAGATTCTTTACAATTGCTTCCTTTTTTCAGGTTCACCAACACATTTGGCAGTCGTGACTACCGTCAACAGACAAAGACCAAGCCCCAACAAGGTTACAGTAACTACGGCCAGCAGCAGCAGTTCAACCCAATGGCCCAACAGTACAGTTTTGGAGGAGGTGCACAGTACGGTGGTAGTTATGGAGGTTCTTATGGCGGCGGCGGTTCCAACGCCCCAGACTGGTTCGGCAACTAGATAAGGCCACTATTTGAGCCTGTCCTTTTGCGTACAGCCACATTATATGACTTTGTCGAAAAGATGTAACACTGAAAATTGTTTGAACACAGCTCTCCCCCTCCATTCTGTACATGGCCTATGGTTGGTGTCTGAAATGCAAGGAAGATTCTTACAGGAGATATAAGAGCGCTCTCTGAGTTTTGCGAGTGTCATGTAAAGTTTGAACATTGTGTCCTCTCTGAAGAAGTTAAACCCTGGTGTTGGTTGGTAGTTGTTGGTAGGTAACTGACTGGAGTTTGAAGCGTATTCGAGACATTAACAGGCATATTATGACTAACTGGGTCATATGACACTTATTGTCATGGTCAGTATCAAGGTGTAATCTCTCTGGAGTCTCCATTTACAAAACAACGCAGTAACAAAGATAAGAACAAATTATCTTTTAAGCCCTTTTAAACAAACATTGAAAACATCAACAATTATTTACAAACTATAGAGAAGGGCTTCAAATTCCAACCTTGGAACCAATTGTTGTTTTGTTTGGCAATTTCTAATAATTTTTTTTTTAAACAAGCAGTAATTAATCTGCAATATTATATTAGAATATCGGTGTATTGGTAAGAAGTTCTATTTTAGTAAGAAAGGGCTTCTTGCAGTAGAATTAAGAGTTATTTCATTTACACTCTTACAATTTTTATGACAAAGAGTCGGTCTTGATTTTTCTACATGAGACTCTGAAAATTGTATGTTATTAAGATTTGTATTTATGCCTTTGTGTCAAAAAATCTGTTTCAGACACATTTTTGAATTTGTATCATCTTGTAGTGATGAAGGAATTGATAATTGACTACTGCTTACTAAGTTTTAACGAATCAGTGACCATTGATATAATTAGTTACAAGAAGTGTTTGCTATGAACAAGGTGCAATGTTATGTTGTTAATGCAGATCATGTTTTGTAATTTTTGTGCATTGTTGTTTAGATAATTTTGTCAGAAAAAAAGAAACAGAAGATTGAACACTTTCAGATTTACTCTGGCTATATTGATTTCTCTTGCCAGGGTTTTTCTGCTTTGTGTTGTTTTAAAACTACTGTAAGATTATTCCAAACTGATGGAATGGTTCAAAATCATAACCATTTAACTATTCTGTTCCTGGTATTAAATACAGTACATGTGTGTGTATGGTGGTCGAGTTTTATCAGTGGGTGTTTTAACATTGCCAACAGTGGGTGGTCATCTGTTTGCATTTGAGCACTATATTTATTTCCGTATGTGTTTTATCAGGTTACCGAGTGATACATGTGTCTGTACAAATCTAGATGGCAATCTTATTTATTGTGTAACTGTTTATACAATGAGAGAGATACAGACAAAATGTAGAAATGTGTATGCACTGACTGGTTGAATAGGAGTTAGTATTCAATATTAACATTGGAAATGATGACAACTTGGATACTGTGTGTAATCTTTATGTAAGCACACATTTGTTTTATATTTTTAGTGAAAAAATGCATGTACGGGCTACTACATACATTTACTTGGCAGCATTCATGCTGCTTTTATACGGGACCAAGGCGAAAGCTAGGGACAAGGGTAATGTTTGTCCATCTGGGTTATATTAGTATTTAAAGACTTTATTGGCTAAACTTTAGTTGATATTATGGAGCTCACTTCACAATAAGCCTGTATTAGAAGCACCAGTCAGTACAGATTTACATTGGAATGTGCATACATTATCTACCAAACCTCTGTATTCAGCAAGTATTGAGTATAGCGTGTAACTTTAGAACCAAAGAAGTTGATGATTTTGAGTTTATAGCTGTCTCTATCTGAGGTGACAGTTTATACTGAAGACTTGTACTGTACAGAGGTACACAGTGTCATACATATTGCCATGTTGTAGCATGTACGGGAAACAGTGCAATGTTTTAACCCACTTTGCAAACTTTGTACAGCCACAGTATTTATGTGTGTCTTTCAGTGCTATCAACCTTGTCCACTAACTGTATTGTTCTTTTAAATAATTTTTATTATGTTCATAGTCCACTCCAGCTGTCACTAGTACTTTGAATCATTGTAGCTTGTATAGTCAATCCTCCACAGATGACTGTATAGATTTTATATTGGCACCAAGTGCATCCATAGGAGACATTTTTAACTACACTGAATCATTATTAATGGACAAGCAACAGTTTTGTTCTAAAACCATGCAGTAGAAACAGCCTTTGGTTTTGAAACTAGAAGTTCTAAACTGGAACTTAAAAGTATGTCGTCTAAGAGACGTTAAATTGTACTTGATATTTTTACTTTCTTGTTGTCTTTCTTTTAAATGTGACACATTATAAACATCTTTCATGGGATGTGTGAAACTGGATTTGTCTTGGTTAAAGACATTGACAAATAAAGTTATTAATATGAATGAATGTACACTTTGTATGTGTATTTACTTTGGAATGTTGTCCAGTCAGTGGATTCATGAGGATAAAATGTCTCCTTGCACAGTGTCTACAACTGGTGACAATTTGTGTAAAGAAGGATAAAAGTAAACAAGTGAGGTGTTTCAGAAACGTCCGAAAATTATGTAAACAAATGTATAAGATTTTAAGTTATTGAATTTTTTCATCTTAGTCTCAATAGCGAGTACATTATGGGGCTGAAATCTGGACTAATGAGTTGAAGTTGCTGTTTGACACAAGTTGTTAAATGCATACAAGTGTATATAATATGATCTGCATATCATTAGAATTGTACCTGTTCATGTCATTGAATTGATCAATCTTTGTTATAACATTGTATATTAACTAACATTGTCTCGTGGGAGTAGAGAGAGAGAGAGATAGGAGGCTGTTCATGTAAAACTTTTTTTATATAGTTTGCTTGGCCTTTAGCTGATTTTGATAATCATTTAATCTCAAAATGAGTGTTTATTAACGGGCTATAAGAAATAAAAAACATACTATAATTGGCAAAAGAATATCACATTTGATTTCCTTCATTTAGATTCTTTTTGCAAGATTTTTAAATTCAGCCAAATGTGCCAACACAGCTACTAGAGGATATTGTGCACCTACTGTGAGTTCAATGCAACACTGTGGTAACTTGATCTGTATCTAGTACAACTTATGACAGTCTTGTATTGGCTCCTTTCTATACCTGTATTTAATTAACATGACTGATAAATATGTTGCAATATTACAAATGTCACGTTTGTTTGTGTGAGGCTCAGATGTGGACATCAAGAATAGGGCTTCTTGTATTGAACAGTTCATGATGGGGCAACAAGTTTAAAGTATTGTTTGCAAACTTTCAAAGGTATATTAAAAAGGGACTGTCTGAGATTGAATAATTTTTTTTAAATTTTTCTAGTCTTTTGTAAAAAGTGTTGACGTTGTTAAAACTCCTCATGTTTAATTTTTCTTTTGATGTTGTTTTTAAAAGATAAATATCTTCACTGTCTTCAAAGGTTTTCAGTATTGAAAACATCTTAAAACATTGTTTACAGTTGTAGTTTTGTTTCCAAACTAAATAGATACCTGTTCTGTTAAAATTTAAATGGACTTCAGTTAAAATATTGAATATTCCAATCTTGGACACTGTTGATATGAAACTAGTTTTTACTTTGAGTTGTAGTTTGAACCTTGGATCTGTACATTGGTTATTTGTTTGTGTTATGAGTTATTTAGTAAATTAAGGGTTGACTGCGAGACGGTTCTATCAAACTCCTAGTTATAGAGTGAATAGAACACTCTTACTTTCACCCCTTGCTAACATCATTATGTAGCTGTCAGGCAGTACTAACGTGTACATTTGGGTCTTAGAAAATTGCCGTCATAGCTTGTTCAAACTGCAAAGAGGTTTCCATTTACATATCTGATGTATTTCAGATTGTCATACACAAGTACACATATAAATAGGAAATGAAAACAAACGTGTCCTTTAATAAATATTCTGTAACATTCACATAATCAGTTGTTTGTATAAGGTTGACTTCTTTGGAACATTTGACACAAGTTAGATTGTAGTCAGTTTACCCATGTCCTGCCCAATGTCTGTAAATAAGTAAGAAGGTAGATAACTGGAAGGTAGGAGGACAATCATACAGCCTATAGAATCTCTTAATATATTTTGGTTGTATGGGAGCAATAAGGTAACGTTTGTACATGTATCAGTCAAATCATAGCTGTGATATATGTATGCTCTTCCCAGATACAACTGTCAGTATTACAGAAGAGACTTTCAAACTAATGCTGAGATGAACTGTACACTTGTCAGTCACAGTCTGTCATGCGTGGTGTTTGGCATCTAGATGAGTTTTGTCAGACATTAAATCAGACTGTGCATTGTACATGTGATAGAAATCAGACTGTGCATTGTACATGTGATATAAATACAAGTACACTATGTATGATATCTATAAATCCCATCATATAATGCAGTGTCAGATATATGAAATCAGATGCATTATGCTAAATCTTTCCAATAAGATTCAAAAAGCAACTAAAACGAACTTGTGATTGTATCACCACTGAAGTGCTGCTTTATGTAAAATAATGTATCAAAACCATAAAACGATCTCACATGTTTAAAATGAAAAGGTGTGCCTTTTACGATTGGTTGATAGTCGTAGCTATTTGTTATTGTATCTTTAAAGTGCTATGACCAAGTCCCAATGTTTGCTATCATGCCGTCAATTTATACAATATGTAAACTTCATGTATATCATCAGACTTACAAAGTCACACTTAATGTGTTCCACAAAATTGGTGCCGTTTTATGTTGTACATTCCGAAGCCATTTGTTACACAGTAACGAGTGTGTGATATCTATGTACAGGATCCTTTTACTGTTTTGTACATAATTTGTTTCAGACAATCACCTTTAATTAACAATTCTGTATTTCACAAAGTAGATGGCACCTCCATTTTAACATACATTCTGCCTATACTTGTGTAAAGATACTGTTTAATGTATAACCTGTTTATGTTGATAGGTACTTTGGATCCTCAAGATCTTCAATTATACAGTATTGTATATTGTTATGCATATCAATTCTTCAAAAGACAGTTTTATAGGCATTTATACTTTTAGTATCATTATGTAAGTACAACTTACACTTTCCAATCTCATAATCAAACCAACGTCTTTCACTTGAATTATCCATGTCTGGAATCCATTGTTGTACTTAATGTGATTGATAAAAGTATCCTGTACTTTATTAACCTGTGTAAAATCCACTTTAATGGCTGTTTTATTTATTGTAAATCATATTCAACCGGCCATCAAAGCAGCAATCTTATTACGGGTGCTTGAAAGTATTTGTCATTCAAATACCATGTTTACAATACTCAAAAACACAGGTTATTTGAAATACTAACTAACCGTTTAATTCCAAAACTCCTCATGAGATGGTACCAGTTTGATGTTTTGAATTTAATGATACAGACCCAGGATTTTGGTTAGAAAGTAATAACACAAGTGTGTTCAGTTCAGTATTATATAGGGGTCAATTTTGTGAGAGTTATCTCTCCAAACTTGTTTTTACTTAAAGACTAAGTAAGTAAATGTTCTTGTTCGTGATTATTTTCATGAGCAATTTATTCTACCTTTGGTATAGGTACAATACATTATAAATGTGTGTATATACATCGTACACGCTCTTCATTTCAAATTTATTATAATAATATTGAATTGAACACTTCCCTGGGTATTTTTTTGTTTTCTGGATTTTGATATCAAACATTTGACGGTGCTTCAAAGGGACACAAGGTTAAATCTTACGGCACACCTAAAGGTAATAACAGCAGCATCAGGATTGTCTTAACTTGCTAGGTTCTTTGTGAAGATTTAGCATTTAGCTCTGGTAGTACATGAACACAATCTAAACAGCATTTGATAACACTATAGATCTATACCCTTATAACATAATCCTTGTGAAACTCATTGGAAAGAAATACTGCCTCCAGAATTCAACTCATGGATCAGTGAATTCTTCCCCTTTAATCTGTATAACTCCAGCACTTGAACTGTAAGTAACAATGATCACATGGCAGTTATACATGTTAAATATTCAGTAGGAACACGGATTTCATAGAATTACTTAAAGCTAACATTTGGAATTCGTTTTTTTAAATTAAAAATGTTCAACGAGTTCTAAGGCAACCTAATTGTAGCTAAAACTACACATAATGACGGCAATGTCCTTTTTCTACCTGTCTGACAGATGCTTGTACTTTTATGGTTATAAAAATGTTTGTTATTTTCAAGAAACAGTTTTTAAGTACTTTGTGGACATTTTGTTCTTTGTTTAAACTGTTGGCAAAATGTTGCCAAAGAATGATGGTTTATTAACAGAGCATCAACTGTCCAGAAATGTAACAACTATTTGTACTGGTTAATTAATACAAAATAAAATCTTGCAAACTGTTTGTGAGTTTAATATGTCATTTTCTCTGTACCAATCACAGACAGCAGTTAGTTTGATACGTTATATTGTTTGAAGCATCGGTTAGCTTTTTTCTTGCTATACTATGATCAAGTTTGCTATGCTGTTATTGTCCAGATCCTTACTTTTGTAAACATCCAATTGTTCTGGATGTATTGTGGAAGTATTTAAACGTTTATTTGCAGGTGTAAACACGTGAAGGCAACATTTGTTCACCTAAAATTAACGAAAATGTGGTTGTATGCATTAAAATCCAGAATACAATCACTAGTTTGTTATAACTTTATGCATCATTGTTATGCACTCTTTACAGTGAGACACCTTTGTCAGTCCTTAGTTCTATGTCACTGGTAAGTGTGTAGTTCTATGTCACTGGTAAGTGTGTTTTGGCTCGTAATCATTGGATAGTAATGTCTAGTGTGAATTTGAACCTTGTCAAAGGCTCGTGTTTATTTCCTTGAGCAAGAAACCTACCCTCATTGCTTAGTACACAAACTAACTTCGTATAAATTTGACAACGAGAAAGGAAGAACTCAGTTTTAAACTTCTTTTACTGAAGTCGTATTTCTACATCCAACTTGCTTACGTGTTGAAAATACCCAAAAGCTGGACAATTCTGTGTCAATATATCGGGCACCCATATGGTCTGGTCTAGTACCTGGACAGTTAAATGTAGCCTGGCCTAAGGTGTGTCATTCAATCAATAAAACACTACAAGGAGATTGGAAGAAAATTAGAGTAACTTCAGATGCAAACACAAGTAAGAAGTCATACATTTATTACCAGCGTAAGAACATTGATAAACATTGCTACAGCATACATGGTCAGACAAAAAAATAAGATGTTTTGTCAAGATGCCCGTTGATTAATGGTTTATGGGTGATTTACAAATATCAAAGATTCATGACTGATTTACAGAAGTTCACTATTACCATCTAAACAAAATGATACTGAAAAGCAAAATGACTTCAATTATAGTATACAGCTGAATCTATAGCACAGCTTACAAATATAACAAGACTAAACAAGGAAATAAATGTGTAAATACAAGTCTACTTTCCAAAAATATAAAGATTTACATAGAATAAGCACTGGGATTGTACTTGTATAGCGGCATTTTGAGTATGTTTGTAATGATTGTAATATTCATTGATACATCTGTTTTGAATATAAATTCATTCACATTGGTGCTGTAGACACAATAACTAAGGTAGCAACATATCCAGGTATATTTGGAATAAAAGTCGCTATATATCATTACGACCAGTATAAACATCAAACAGCACAAGTAGAGGGCTGATTGCCAGACTGTCATCTTATTATTGATTTGATAGCACTGCCCAAAATATGGTGTAAATAACTACTGGTATATATATGTAATTTACGAAATAAAACATGTACCCGTGTTTTATTGCGGTAATAAATCATGGGTACAATATTGGGTGCGTATGAATTAAATCATTAGTGTGCTAGCACAAGTGATTTAATTACACGCACCAGAACGAGTACCCATAATTTATAAATGCGATAAAAAAACACGGGTACAGATGTTTTGATTCGATTCTAACACGACCGTACCTCTCGTCTGGTTGACTGTTCCTTAGGATCCCAATAAAATTTCTTCAATGAACTGTTTCAGATATTTTTAGTGACGCTCGATTCAACTTTTACAAAGACGATTTTGCGGCGCTCAAATTTTACTAGTGTTTTTTGCATCACTAAAAACGTTTCAAATGTCTCAATCTTTCGATTGATATAATTCAGTCTTGCAAGTTCTAATTGAAAACTACCGAACCAGCGTCAAAGTGTAGCAGTTCTCGGACAGAAACGTCCAAAATACTAAAATCTTATTCACACTTAAAAATCAGATCGCATTCATATTATATTTGTTTCTGTTTCACATTGACTGTACGATTTATGCATACCTTGTTTTAATAAAAACAACAATGTCTAACAAGAGATATAGAACTCATTATAAACTATAGAGTGATTTAGATAGTTCTGACAGTATTTTCGTTCAAAAATTTACACAAG
>ENA-OREC01001300-OREC01001300.1-marine-metagenome-genome-assembly--contig:-NODE-1300-length-12380-cov-12.161830_pt1 | contig 12380 bp, 3 predicted proteins | sample MGYA00248626_ERZ508543 | MGnify/ENA primary metagenome ERZ508543 (study PRJEB26211, sample SAMN05518279) | marine metagenome | isolation source: Puget Sound, Washington, USA | host: Bankia setacea... | reverse complement strand
TCAGTGTTTTTTAAAATTAGCATAGGAAGAGTGAAAAGTTTAAAATTCTGTCATGTTTGTTTCTGATGTATTTTTTTACCATACCTTTATGTGTTATGATATGAAGAATGAGTAGATTTTTTCATATTTTTTGTAAAAAAAAATATGTGAAGAGTTTAAGTCCTATGCAATTTTAAGAACAAATGCTTTAAAAATGAGTCCTTGTACAAATCATAGAGTCCAGAACTGCTGGGAGAGACTGTCTGAAAACTGTATCTTTAGATTTGTATTTGAATATGTCTTTGTATTTCTTTAACAGTAAGATTGATGTTTTGAACATTTAGATAGGTTTCATAATCTGTCTTGTCAACTCTCTAAGAATGAAAATAAGAACGATTGGTAAAAAGGATGAATCTTGAAATCTAATAACCCATAATAAATCATTCTTATATTAAACTGCTGTTTACAAATGGGTACAGCAAAAAACATGAAAGAGATGAGAAAGGTTCACTTTTGAGTACTGATTAAAGTGATTAAATCAGTACAGTATGCATTCATGTATCAGTTTTGCAATCATGTTTAGAAAAAGTGAAGGTCTCCCACAGGCAAACCTATTGAATTTACTTGTTTTATACATCAGAGTCAGCTTTGATATAAACATAACAATACTGAATAAGCTGAACGACTTAAACCAGTGACAAGCAACTTCCAAAACTGAATAATTTATCTCATGTTTTGTACACTTTACATTTAGTTTTACTTGTGTCTGATGATGGTGTGCGCCAAAGGTTTTTACAAAGTTTATAAATTAAATATTAGCATTAAACTGTCATAACTATGTGTCCAGTAAGAAGTCAGTTACACCAGTTTTCCCATTACAATTATTTTAAATCTTGTTACACAGTAAAGTGTCTGTTTGGGATTGTAGACTTGTGGTTTGTTTCATTGTAGCAGTCAGAAGATAAGTGCACACACAATAACTTAGATATTATAATAGAACTTGCACTTTTACTCAGTAATTACATGTAGTGTTTTGGGGACTTACTAGTCTAAAAGTTGGGTTTTAAAATATGTCTGTTTTTGTAAGTATTTGAAACTTTCTAACACAATCAAATTGAGCAAATGTAGAAAAAAATAGTGATTTTTATTAGCTCAGGATGAGCTTTTTTTATCAATCTTGTCCGTCGTCCATCCGTACGTCCGTCAACAATTGCTTAAAAACATCTCTGAAACTACAAGGCCAAATTGAATGAAACTTCACAGGAAGCTTCTTTCAGTGACCTTCTACAAAAATACAATAAGGCGTCATGATTGACCAACAACAACAACAAGAGAATTGTCGACTTCCTGTTTTGCTTTAAAGAACATCTCCTCTAAAACTGCTAGACCAAAAGGTGGTGTTGTTTAACAGCTGAAGGGTGTTATGATTGTTCCACTGTTCACACCACACACCATAGGGGCTGGTGACACTAACAAACACTAGACCCCGAATTAGTCATGGAAAGAATTAAGACCACTTTGATTATATGGTGATTAAGGATGTATATATATGTTCAACTCATCTTGGTCAGTACCTATTATGATCATACACTGAAACGGCTCATCAGCTCCCGTGCGCCAGTCTATTGCCTCTATCTCTGCCTGACTACTACATCGCAGTCATTCACCATCAATTATTTACTGTACATTCTCGCCTTTCTCCTCTTACAGGCTGTATTGTATATACCATCGTTCTTTTCATTTTTCTGCCTGTGTCAATAATAGTAGTGTGAGTGGCTGTGGTGTGCTGTTTTCTTCTGCCCCACCCCCTTCTCTCTTCGTGGTTAGTTTGGCTTACTGTTTGGATATATACTTTTTACTGTGAGCCGAAGGAAAGGAGATTTTTCTAGAATAGTGTTTTGTGATTCACATGTGATGCTTGAAAAAATGACCATGTATTTAACGGTGAAAGCTTTGCTATGGGAAATATAATGTGACCTTAGGATGTATTGATATTCCTGGGCAGAAAGCAAATATAGAAACTTAAAATATTGTACTCTACCGTGGGCTTAAAGAGAGAACTTCAACAGAGACCTTGGATGTACATGTACTGGATCAAAAACAACGGAGATATAGAATACAGTATATGAAATCATGTGACAATTCAGAAGCGTAGAATATTCTAGACACTTGTTGGATCGTGAAATATGTACAAATGACATATGCTGTAGTTGGAATGTCATGACTTTTGGACATCAAAGTAAAAAAGTCTTTAAATATTTGTTTGATGATTACATGCCTTTAGAATCAACGTGAGTGATGTATCAGCGTGGATATCGAGATACCTAGTAAACTTGAGAACATTGTAGAAATAGTACACAAGGAGTATTTTGAAATTTTGCATACCAGTACATGTGTATATATGATGATTCAGAAGCTATAATTAAACGTATCAACAGTTTTACCTGGTTAACATTATCAGTGGGGGAGAAAGAGACACTAAGTTAGATAGGCTCTTGGTTATAATATTGTCAGTTTGTGTGAATCGTCATATGTCAAAATGATTTCAAACAAGCCTCATTGGAATATTATGGACTGATAGACCCTTATTTATTGTGCTTAAGAGTTGAATAATCTTCAGTTATAGGGTTTTAATTTCTAGTGTTACATCAGATTGTGTGTCGTGATTTTAAGCTGAAAACATCTTAATATGTGTGCTTATACTGGAGTGGTTTGACTTTTAGAGTTCTTGTTGTTATCGAATGTGTTCTTGTGTTCATACCAAAAAATCGTTGCTTGCAGTTCTGAGAGGCAAGTACGTTAATTGAAAGATTGTCTTAGAAAGTGTATTTGTTGTGGTATTGTAAAAGTTTTGAGGGCCTTGATGGAACTTAATTGATTCGGATCCGATGAAAGTTAGAGAATAAACAGAAAGCAAAGGGAATACAAAGTGAGAGAATTGCTGAGATTGTTGTAGTTTAGTGGTGACTTATTAAGCTTAGGGGTGGTGGACTAGTGGTGAGTGGTTGAGAAGCAGTACTCGATACTTACATTCCATGGATGTTGGCCCTAGAGAATCAGGCAGAGATCAATATCAGCGATCATACGACAGGTAAAAAACACCCCACAAATAAACACAATCTAGGAACATAATGTAGATCTGCTGCTTGATGTAGATAGCTGAAGGTGATAGTTGCAGAGTTCACAATGTAGATAGCTGAAGGTGATAGTTGCAGAGTTCACACACATAGTATAAGTTTCACAAGGGTTTAGTTTTGAGGAGTCCCAGAACAGTTCAGTGCCATGGTAGGGGCTTGTACAACAATGTTGGGTCTTAAAAATGATCCTCTGATAATTGATCTAGGGTTCTGACGGGTAAACATATAATAAGTGATTGGGGCTCCATTAGGGTTTTAAAAGTGTAATTCATGATTTTGAGTCCAACAATAGATATCATGAAAGCTAGTTTTTTCTAGAAATATGTCATGATTTCTCTAGGGTGGTGACAATAGAGCCACCTGTAACATGGGTCGGGGTCAGCGTTCTCAAAAGTACCTCTTGCAGCAAAATTCCTCCTATGCTGTGAATTCAGAAAGCCACGTTTGTTTGAATTACACATTACAAAAAACAGTACAGCATATCCATCAATGTTATAACGTGTGCTCTGGTTAATGTAGTATTGGTATGTCCTTCAAATAGCAGGAAGGGCTGTTTACTTGTTTGGCCATTTATGGATGATTCAGTATCTTGTGATGCAAGCCTTCAGTGTGATTTGTGTATGTTTTATGATTTTATGTTTTAAACAATCAGTATATAATGTAAGCAGTATATAATGTAAGCAGTATATATGTGAGCGTGTAGTGTTCTTTGTGACTCTGTGTGGTGGTGTTTTTTTGTGTGTGGAAAAACACGATTTGAAAAGTTTGAAGGCCGTACGTACATAATAGCTCTGGTACGTGGACGCTAAAAGTTTGTAAGAAGAAAACTTTGTTAAGAATGCTCTATACATAATACAGTACAGTGTGTTGAAAACAAGCCATTATCTGCAATGGGAATCTAGACTATATCATTTAACCCAAGGCCATTCTGTAGGTAGTGTTTTAACTTCTGAAGAATTGAATTTGTAATTGGTTTCATACGAAATGTTAAACTAGATTGAATTAAGTTTTTTGGTATTATATAAGACTGAAACAAAGTTATGCTCTTTTTATATGCATTTATAAGTCCTATATTTTTAGCAAAGTTCAGTGTTGATGTAACTTAGCACATTTTTGCGTTTGCAGTATTTTGTGAAATCTGCATTTTGTGGCTTATTTGTGAGATTACCCTAAGAACTATTATTTTGTTAATTATTTCAATAAACAGAGACTTGTACTCACGAATAATGGCTTAAATACTCACGGATATAACTTAATTCCCTGTAGTACATGATCTGGTAGTTAAGCAGTACAGTTGACATATACATCAACCTTGACATTTCCAAGCTTATATGAAAAATGAAACATAAAAGACAACTAGAAATCACACCTTTGAGAGTGCTCTTTGAAGCTACATGATAATGTCCTAGTCTTCTAGTAGAATTCCTCATCTGGTCTTTCACCTCACAAAGAACTTTCTCCCTTCTCTGTCTAGGTTATGTTATCACCACAGTTTTTACTTGTATCATTTTTTCTATTTCTTTTCTCTGAGTGTTAATATCTTGGTGTATTGGCATATTATACCCCATGGACTGCAATAAAAGCATAAACCACATTAAACATATCTTACAAAGTATTCCTAAACCGTGGGACATGATTCTTACCACAATTAAAACTGCTTGTAATTTCTTGAAATGAAGAAAATAGGTCCTAGTACTAAACTGAGACATCTGTTATATGAAATAGGAGCATTTAGGTCTGTTTTGCACAAAGGATGTCGTAGTTTTGAAAATAGAGGTTTCTTAGGTTGAAGGAAAATCAGATTTTGGAACCCTTCCTTCATCCATTGAAATATAAATGTGAACGCTAAACCGATCTAACTACTATTCATGAACTGGTCCTAAAAGTTTGTCAATTTTCGGGGCACTAGATTTTCTTTATATTACCAGGGTCTCTTTTGAAAGATTTTGATCCAAGGGTAAGCATAGTTTACACTTGGGGATGTTCAGAAAGTGTGTGTGTAGCCTATGAAATAAGGGTCTGTTATGTTTACTTTGGGAAACCCTTTGAGTATGCTAGATCTAAATGATGAGAGTTGAATGGAAGAACAGAGCTACATATATATGAAATAAGGTGGCATGTACAACTTTTTTCCTTTCAACCCTCACTCTGCTTTAATGTCAATTATCTTTTTTTTCTGTGCTGTAATGTTGGGCACCATAGTTGTTTTGAAGCCTTTGTCTGTACATGATCTACTAGCATTTGAACCTTGACCTTGAGTGGTAGTCATGTTTTGAGAGGAGAGTTGTTGAGGCAGTCATGTTTTGAGAGGAGAGTTGTTGAGGCAGTCATATTTTGCGAGGAGAGTTGTTGGGGCAGTCATGTTTTGAGAGGAGAGTTGTTGAGGCAGTCATGTTTTGACAGGAGAGTTGTTGAGGCAGTCATGTTTTGAGAGGAGAGTTGTTGAGGCAGTCATGTTTTGCGAGGAGAGTTGTTGGGGCAGTCATGTTTTGAGAGGAGAGTTGTTGAGGCAGTCATGTTTTGACAGGAGAGTTGTTGAGGCAGTCATGTTTTGAGAGGAGAGTTGTTGAGGCAGTCATGTTTTGCGAGGAGAGTTGTTGGGGCAGTCATGTTTTGAGAGGAGTTGTTGGGGCAGTCATGTTTTGAGAGGAGAGTTATTGAGGCAGTCATGTTTTGAGAGGAGAGTTGTTGGGCAGTCATGTTTTGAGAGGAGAGTCATTGAGGCAGTCATATTTTGGGAGAGGAGTTGTTGAGGCAGTCATGTTTTTAGAGGGGAGTTGTTGAGGCAGTCATGTTTTGAAATGGGAGTTGTTGACTTTGCTTTAAGAAGGTCTCAATTATTGAAAACGTTGAAAGTCAGTCCATTTTGCCTACTGGGCCTGAAATTATTTTCTTTATTCTCTTGTTTCACCTCCATGATTAATTAATTGGTTTTACAAACAGTCACAAAGGTGTCTTTATTATTGAAGTTTCAGGGTTTAATGTTAGGCATTCTAGGCATTGAGCATAATCATAACAGATATTCCATTGATTTCTGTAAAGGTGTAAGCTTGATCTACATGAGAATAACAGTATCACCAGAGAAAGATCGGCTATGGAGAAAAAACAATGTACACAGAGAGATTGGCAATATAAAAAACTAGCATTGGTAGAGTTGGCTGGTAACATGTGTCATTGATTTAGCTCACAGCGGCAGGCACAACACAGGCGAGAAATATGGGAGATATCTGGCCAGCAGAGTAAATAACTTCAGTGTCAGGCAATGCTATGCTGATTGAGTCTTCTGTCCATTGTTACATTGTCAGACAAGAAAATAAGCGGCTCTCGAATGTCTTGGCTCTTACTTAAATCAGAATAATTTGGTCTTTTGTAAGGCTTTTATGTTTTACTTAAGGTAGAGGAAGACATAGAACAGGGAGTTTTATGAAGATGGTTGGAAGTGGAGAGTGAACTTATAAAATTTTATTGTGTCTCATAATTGGTATGGATTTTATATTTATGAAAGGCAGTGAGATGTTAGAATATGATCCAGGTGTTTACTGGAATAGTAGATTTTAGGAGGTTTAGTCATTGGGAGAATGATATTGTTGTTTCTTGGGCATTCTGAACACTGTGTCAATGATTTACCCGTGAACTATGTACAGACCTCCATTCTTACTGAATCCAAAACTAACCATCCAGGAAACCAACATTTACATTTCATCTAGCCTTGTTGTTGAGAAGGGAGAAGAAGTGTGGAATGTACAGGTATCAGAATGATAATCCTGTGAACAACAGTTGAAATACAATCAGATTCCTTCCCTCTCACTCTCCCAGGTTTGGCCATCTGCCATTGTCGAAGACTTGCTGCAGATGCGTGGGATCTTGCTTAAGGTGCTGCATTCTTGAAGAGCTCTAGAACCTCCTTTTTGCTGTGTCAATGTTCATGAATAAACTAAGAGTTCTGTTATGCTGATGACACTATATTACTCCATACATGATTCTAGATTCTTTGTTAAACTTTAGCACTTTTCATGAGTGATTTTGAATTATTGTTACTGTTCCCTAGGCATTTTATATTTGGTTCCCGGCTTATATTGCACTAATTGGATACACCTTACCAGTTGGTCAAACATGATGAATATGATATTAATGAACAACTTTTAGTTTGACCAAACAAAACAAACAAAGATTAACTATTTGAAACTTCTGTATTGTATGTTATAGTTACACATAACTGAAAATCAAAAAAAACATGTGCTGCCATCTATGTTCCTTGGCCAGTTCAAATCGTTTAACTTTATTCTTAGAAGATAAAACAAAGAATGACTACAGAATTGTCTTCTTTTCTTCACTTCATCGGTATCTCTGAAGGCTTTACTGGAAACTTGGTACAGGTAAATTAAACAATGTGCCAGAGATGAAATTTAGTAAATTAGTGATTTAGTAAAGTTGATGTCCTTGCAAAAACTAGTTGATAATTATTTGAAACTGATGATGATGTTACAGGTGATGATGATGGTTCATGATGATGATGATTGAAGCTGACCATGATTGATGAGGAGGAATGTTAGCGATACAAGTTCAGAAAAAAATATGAGGTTTACTTTAACGCTGGGAGACCATTATCTTGACTAAATTTCAAACAACGATAAAGCTCCATTTGATTAACTGAAAGCTGACAAAATACAAAAGAAATGTTTATACAACTCATCAAGGATAGATTAGTAGCTAATGATACAGAAAGTCAACTTGATTAGCTGTCTGGCTTAGAGGAATGTTAATGATGTTTGGATATGTTTTAACATGTGACCAAACACTTTGACAATGGGGGCTGACTGAATATTTGACCACAAATCCGAAAATGTTGACCATGTGCCCTGACCTGATGGCCATTTATCAACACTAATGATCTGTAATAACGTCTGACATTTGACCTACTGATAGAGACTATTTCTGATATGTCATTTACCCAAAACAGTTAAAACAGAGTACTCATGGTACAGTACTGTATTAGAAAGATTTTGTGTTTTGGTAGTTTCCAGGAAAAGTAGAGGTACAGTCCATGTGTGGGAGGTGTTGACAAAGAATGCTGATATTTGGTTGTTACTTATAATATCACCCAACCTATTTAGTTCATATTAACATGCAATGATATGATAAGACTTTGACAGTGACATAGTAAAGTGATCTGAATCTGCAACCACTATAATAGTTCAACAGTCTTTGATGAAAGCAAAAACTTGACAGCCCAGTGTTAACAATATGCAGATTCCCTTATATGAAGTTTCAGTTCAAGGATCTCAATTTGTATGCTGAAAAATTCTTTTGGGAATAAATTGTAAAACTGTGAAATCATTGATTTTTGTTGGGATGAGATTTTAAAGTTTTCCTAAAACTCATATTTCTGTGAATATTCTTTTTAAAAAATGTGATTTTTGTCTGAAAGCATCATATTGTATCACATACTTGGATTTTATTCTCATTGATGTTGGAATTCCTATTACTTGTGACCTAAGAAACTCACAAAAATAGTGCTTCACTAGGAGTAATGATTTCACAGTACTGCAAGTTTATGTCTACTTTGTACAAAACTTGAACCAGTTCTTGGTAGTTGCAACAAAAACACACACATCACAAGTAGGTAGAAATCTTGTACTTGCATACATGTTGCATACACACACAAGCTGGGATGAATAAAAAAAGCCTGTGAGGTGAAAACAATGCATGGAATGTCTGCCATAGTGGTATTGTAAGGCGTCCATCTGTATTTAGCACTAGAGTGGTATCATCGTTATTAGTGAGTGTAGAATTTTGGGGGCAATTTTGGATTTAGGATTTTTTGAAGTTCTGTTGTGTTGTATTGAGTTGATTTATTTGTGTGTGTGTGTGTGTGTGTGTATGTTTGGTTGGTCATAGATTTGTTCGATAGAAATTTTGTGGATGATGAAATGGAAAAAAGTAACCCTTCACTATATTATTTTTGGGGTCTTATAGAATGTTTGTTGGAATGAATGTGGATTGTTGAATAGGAAAAAAGTAATCTTACATACTCTTTATTTGGTCTTTGTAAGAACAGGAATTTTTTGAATTTCTCAAAAAAACTGATCAAAAATGAGTATGTTATGCTTACTTATATAGATGAGTTTACGTCACTAATTGGTAGAGTTGTTATTGTTTTATCTGCTACCATCATCTGCTTAGTTGTTGGGGTTGTTTTTTCTCTCCTACAAAGCTGGTATTTTTTCATCAAATAGAATTGCCTGTCAGAATAAAAGTCAAAACACTAGTGCAGATGTCGTTAGTTTGGTTGAAAGGACATAGTATTGTTATTATAAGTTTCTGCTCTGAGAAGAAATTGCTGAACAGAGGTTTCTGAAAAAAAATTAAGTTTCGACAAAAAATGATATTTGTTTTTTCTTGGTGCATATGTACCTGAATCAAAAATACTGTCAAAAAGATGTCTAAACAGAAAACCTCAGAAAATAAGATTTAACTTGTAGATATTGTTTTCGGGTATTTGCACTGCAAAACGATCACTTGAATCATAAACAACATCAAACAGATCGCCAAACAGAGATTTCGATTTTTTATTATTATAAAAGCTTGATATTTGTACTGCAAAATGATGACTAAATTTGATGGATATATTGTATAGCTAGACATTCAGCAAATCATACCTTGATGAACTATTCCGTATAGTAGATACTGAGCATTAAACACACCTGTTGTACTTATTATTATATTTATTACATGTGCACCAGTTTAATATTGACTGGTTATAAATGCTATATATCCGATACCATCTCATGTATGTAAATGTAATGAAAAAATATGTAATGTATAATGTATGAAATGGATTTAATGGGTTTTGCTATGTATAAGTGACTATGTGGAGTTTGAACATTTAATAGAAAGGCAGCTGTGACTGTGACCTATATAGTATATTTATAACGAGAGATGACGGAGGACTCGATGGAAGAGAGAGAAAGAGAGAGTGAGAGAGAGAGCTAAAAATAATCTCAAAATCTCGGCTTGTACTGCTCATCATAGGGTATGGTACAAACAAGAAAATTAAATTACATATTTCAGAATTATCACTCATCCTGCTCCCAAAACCACTCATCTGGACAATTGGACAAAGTGGATTTATTGTGCCCTGAGAGATAGAAATGTAATTCTTGTTTTTATCCAGTATAATGTTGCATTCATTCAATGAGTTTAAACCAAGCTAAGTTCAAATGGTTAGTTAGTTTTATACTAATAAATTGGGATATGTATTGTACTTGTGTGGTCTTCTAACAACATAATGGCTGAACAGTCGGCATTATGCAATATTAAGTATATATATATTATGACACTAGATTTACAGGTTTTCGATAGTTATACCTGGCTTTGCAAACAGCTGGGTTGTGGTGAAAGTTGTAGTTTATAGTTAAAGCTTCACTGGTGTGTGTGATTGTAGGTTGGTGTTAACTTGTGTCAGCTTTTCCTGTCGTGTATTTAAATGATAGCGTTGCCAGGTAACAATTGGTATGGCTGTTAAAAGTTTCTTGTGGTGAATTGTGGGTTATCTTAAAGGGACTTGTACAACAGGTTGCACGATGACTGAAAGATATAACAAATGAACGAAAATCAAAATTGATGAAAGTCTGAAACAATCTTTGAAGGACAAACAACTCAAAAGACTGTTGTAAACTGCTTTATGTTTGTTAAATTTGTCTTTACTGGAACATGGGTATTTCAAGATAGAGCAGGCACACTTTAAATGGTGAAATTTAGAGAAAAGGGCAGCTTTTCACCCTAACAATTTTCACTTTTGTCATTATCTTTTCGTAAAGTTTTCAAGCAAGTACCTTTAAAAGTAATGTAGCCTATAAGGTGATGAACTGGTTTGTCAGTTATTGGGGACGTCTGGATCAGCTGTGAACTTCTAGATCAGCTGTGAAGGAAGGACCACTGTCTGTATGTATAGAGTAACTGGTTGGATAAAATTGTTATGGTTTATGTTTTGTGTTTGTACTGTTTTAATTCTGGGAAAGGACCTGTGGATTGTTGAAATATGGTCGTTCTGAGACTTAGTTATAAAAAACACACCAGCATAGGAACTTTCGGCACTTAGTTAGCATAAAGTAAAAGATGGTAAGTGCAAACATTATGATTAAAAAAATTGATGTAAAACATACAGATCCAGTTAATTGTACATTAGTATGCGTAGACCGAGAAAAAACAAGTACGAAAATGTGAGAAATTAAAACTAGAAATTTGTCCTCTTTATGGATATAACATGTATGAAAACAGCACTGGCATGATTAGAACATACTAATATACATGTAACTAAACAAATCATTGTTAATTAGTAAATTTGGTTTCGATATACAGCGGCCGACTTAACTGTTGAAATTGTTTTATTTAAATTTGAGTTAATTATAGTTTTGATGGTGAGACATATAAAATACCCTCATCTTTTTCATGCATACATTTGGCGAATCTGATGATATGATATGCATGCTGTATAGAAGGCAACACAAAAACTGGTACTAGATTCATTTCTTGCAAATATTTATACACCCAAGTAATGGAATTATGGGCGAGGGGGTGTACTCGAGTCAGCAGAGAGTCGGTCAGGCAGCGATTGGTCCATTGGTGAAATGTTGTGTCTCAAACTCCTCCCACAGTTTTCAAGTCATATAAATGAAACTTGCTATGACATTTAGATGTGAATTTTCGGGAGGCCCGGCCAAAGTATTCCAGACTTATGCCCATTTTATCAAAATTCTTATACATCCATATATCCTTATTTCATGTGACAAAGCAGAGATAGCTCTTATATTCACACAATTAATGATAGCTCTAGTTTTAATTGATTTTTTAAAAGAAGATTTTTTAGCACGATTGTATCTTTAAGAGTCACGTGTATGTTGAGGGTTAAGTGGTCAGATAAACAATGTTCAAGTTGACAGTTTTATGGACTTAATGATGACAATGTGGAATAGATGTCATAAAAGTAATGGTTTAGGAGAGGCTATTGAGTTCAGTTCACATTCTTTACAAGAACCTAGGAGTTCAAAGTCATGACTGAACTTGGTGGTTTGGATTTGGAAGGGCAAAAAAACAACAGTATACAATTGGATTTTGAATAACGTAATTTTGTGTAGAAAAAACTTAAAACAGTTTTGTGTGGATCTTCTGTTTTAATAGTACCGCCACCGCCTCCTCGATAGCCTTGTGGTAGAGTGCTGGCTTCGAGTGCGGGAGGTCCCGGGTTCAATCCCCAGTCAAGGA
>ENA-OREC01001299-OREC01001299.1-marine-metagenome-genome-assembly--contig:-NODE-1299-length-12380-cov-14.839633_pt1 | contig 12380 bp, 6 predicted proteins | sample MGYA00248626_ERZ508543 | MGnify/ENA primary metagenome ERZ508543 (study PRJEB26211, sample SAMN05518279) | marine metagenome | isolation source: Puget Sound, Washington, USA | host: Bankia setacea... | reverse complement strand
TGTGTGTAATTTTCCTTTTTTCATGTTCTGTATGTTATTTATTTATATGTATATCTCTTCAATTTGGAGGAATAAAAATCCCTATAATAACTGTTGCTCTAGAAGAATTTCCTTCTATCGAAGTGCCCAGGTGACAGGTGTGAACGCAACGAAGATGAAGAACTCTTGCACTGTCGGAATGCACAGCTAGGTCTGGATTACCTGCCCTTTTCAACTGTTTTCACTCTATAGTGATTGTTGTATTTGGAGGGAAGCAGACTATGCACAGCTGGAAATCGTAAGCTAGTTCAACTATATTAATCTATTTGTCTAAGATGTAATTGAGATCGATCCAATTTTCATTTTCCTTCAATCAAAATCGATATATGTATACGTATATAAACGTAAGAAATTTAAACTATTTGTCATAATTTACATAGATTTTTTTTTTCGATGGAATAAAGTTCATAGAAAAATATCGGTGAAATTGTAAATCATATCTGATTCTTCCGAGTACTACACGCATGTATAATACCTTTAAGCCACAAAGAATGCAGTTTTAATCGGTGCATTACTTTTTTAAGTTCCATCCCAAAGTATCTCCCTTGATTTGACAAACTATTAAATGTAGATTACTATGGTATATATTTAATGAATGTATCTATATTGTGTACTAGGGAGATTACATTGCTTTCTGGGTAAATATTTGACCTACATACCATGATTCTTTAGTCTATCCTGAACTAAGAAATCTATGTGGGCGTTCGTTCACAATTTCATAATATCCGAGTATGTTTGGTACTGGTGGACTTATATCGTGTCGTCATTGGATATATCTGAATTATAACCACCATTGTCTGATTGTTTACAGTACACGTGTTTCTTTCAAGTAAACAAACCATTGCTATAAATACAAACTCATATTCTGAAGAAGTCCTTGATACAAGTTGATGTTGACATGTTTCACTTACATATTCAGCTGCTATACATGCTATTGTGCTTGAGATAAACTCTTCACTATTTTTTTACAATATTCGAATATACTTGGAGACACTATCACTCTAAACAAGCAAGTTCATTGGATCCTCACATGTTAAATGCTGTTCAAAGAAGTTATCGCTAATCTAGATCCAATTTAAAATTCACCTGTCATGCTTTAGAAGTAAACAAACATTGATGAACGTCCTCGAACCGTTGACAGTTAATTAAAGTGCGTGAATCGTTAAGTGTATTCTTACATGACAAACGACTGAAAGAAACGTGTCAACAGGTTGTTTCCATTTTCTTAGTATGATAATTTATTTAGCTGACTTGCAGTTCAGTTGTTTTATATTTAGCCTAATCACTATGGCAGTTTAGCCTAATCACTATGGCAGTTAAGCTGTACAACGTTGTCTAGAACTATTTGTTATGTAATCGTATACAGCCTCGTGGTAAAAGTATCAAATGAAATAATTTGTTTTAGTGTCCAAAAGGCATAGCGTAAAAATATTAACTAGATTTGTCATTAAACTGTCGACTTACTTAACGGAATGATGTTTTCAGTACCATGATGCACTCAATGGCATATTGCGTACAATACCATAGTGCGTCCAGTACCACAGTGCGTTCAACACAGTAGGATGTTCGATACCATATTACGTTAAATACCATAATACGTTCAATACCATATAGTACGTCAAATACCACATTACGTCCACAGTGTGTTAAATATCATAGTACATTCAATACCTCAGTACTCTAAATACCACAGTGCGTGCAATACAATAATGCGTTAAATACCATAGTGCGTTAAATGCCGTATAATGTTTAATATCATAGTGTTTTATACCATAGTACGTTCAAAACCATTGTGCGTCCAATACCATAGTGTATTCGATACCATACTGCGTTTAATACCATAGTACGTCCAAATACCACAGTGCGTTCAACACAGTAGGACGTTCAATACCATAGTACGTTAAATACCATAGTACGTTCAATACCATATAGTACGTCAAATACCACAGTGCGTTCGATTAACCATAGAACGTCAAATACCACAGCACGTTGAATATCACAGTGTGTTCAATACCATAATGCGTTCAATACCATAGTACATCCAAATACCACAGTACGTTCAATACCATAGTACATCCAAATACCATAGTACGTTCAATGCAATAGTACGTTCAATACCATAGTACGTTCAATGCAATAGTACGTTCAATACCATAGTACGTCCAAATACCACAGTGCGTTCTATGCGTTATGTATTGTACGTTATATTTACGTTCTTACACATGAACGTATTAATAAGGAGTCAGTGTCAATCAAACCACGGTACGTGCGAACAGAGAAACAACACGCGAGATATAGCAAGCACACGCATATCTAATCATTGCCAGGTAATTATGACGACGTCAATCAAACGCAAGGTATCTAGTGTAAAGTGTTTAACTGATGAGTAGTGCCAATGGTCGGCGGGGAATGTAATCCATTACCTCTCATACTCTACACCACGTGCTGCTCATACAGATCACGTGAGTCAGGGACGAAAATATAGCTGGCAATGACACTCATAAACAAATAAATATTTACCTCAATACATACATACATTTAATGAAGAGTGGTGATTTTACAGCATAGCAACACATACTTACCTCAATAGCTATACTATCTGAAGTGAGTTTACACAGATATATATAGATAGTATAAAGCTTAGCAATACATACTTACCGTATACCGTGATGTTATTGTATAGCATGTTTGATAATAGAAAACATGAGACTGCTGTAAGATGTCTCTTTATCGTTGTCCCATTGTTTTCAGTTGATATAACAATGGAATTGCCTAGAAAACAAGAGCATTGATCATTGCAACATGATATAACTAATTAGTATATATGATCAGTGTTGTCCATTAAAGTGAGAATTGGTCGGTTCACTGTATATACTTATTTGTGGACGAATTAAAACCCAAATAACATATCGAGAGTTATACGGAAAACTGTTGTAACTGCCTTCTGATGGTATGCATAGGTACAGCAGTTCATCGTTTAACTCTTGATGTAATGTCGTAAATACGCTGTATCAAAATGTCATGGTAGTTGGTACGATTTTGTGGTGAGTTATAGGTGGTATTGTATAGAGTGAGATGATACAAATAGTCAATTATGTAAATATATTTCATGGTCCTCTGAGTTGATAAATGTGCCGCTGACATCTGGTTTGAATGGTTGTTATGACATACTTTGGAAACTTATTTATTATAAACGTGGACGAGGATGAGTTAGATAGTTGGCATATGTACACTGTCATCTCAAACAATACACCTCTAAACATTCCAAGTTCATTGAGATTAATTGATGTTTGTCTTCCATTCGTTTAATATTTAAATTAAAGACTGGCTCAAATTATTAGTATAAAATTCTTGAATGTAACATTGTAAATATTTAAGATTTAATTGATTATCTTGTAGACGACACACACTAAACCTAAAGCATATTTAATATAGTTTGAACGTTTATTCGATAATGGTTTATACATAATGGTGTATACCATCACAACTCATTCATTTACAAGTGGATTCATCTTGAACTCAAAAGTACACTCGAAGGTGTCAAAATGTTACTGTCTGATTGAAATGGAAAATTCATGTTTTGTTTATTGGTAACCGTGTTTTATATCACTCTTTGTACACGATGTTCACGAAGTTCCCATCACTTGTGACCCAGGTTGTATCTTTAGGAATCCGAGTGTGCTTTATCAATTAGTTTCTGTTACATCTAGAAAACGAAAATAAACGCATGTTGTCCTACTATACTAAACTTATTAACGGGTAAAGTACATCCTTATCATTCGGTGTATATCAGAAAAAATGAATATTGTAATCCGTAACATGGTTCATATAAATTAAGCATCTTTTATAAGCAAACAGATAATCGGGGTACGTGAGTATACGAACAGAGACAGTAACCACCCAAGTAGTGTTTCATCTCTTATATTATTTTTCAGTATCTTGCCATTTTTTCCCCCTATTTTGTCTTTTTTCTATATATTGCCTTTTCTAAATTAATGATTTTGCTACCGGTATGTAATAATTAGGTCTGTATCTGTCAGCTGATCCACAACAGGGACAGGAGCCTGGTGGTTTGTTGTTTAATGTCAATGTAATCGTGAAAGACATCTCCCCGAGTTAATGAGACCCTCTTTTGTGCTAATAGCTTCAAACATAAATAACCCACAGAGACGTAATCTATGCATCTACTTTACATAATTGAGGAGAGAGAGAGAAGATATAATAAGGAAAAGTGCTATACCCATGTCACTAGTACATTATAATGGTTACGTAATATGTTTAAAGGGTCATATATTTATATATACAATGTTTAAGTGCGGAATATCTTCCAACATCCTATGTAACTCGATATTCAGTGTCCTCCCTGCGTGTAATATGAACCTTGTATTACATGTGAGGTATATCCGTACATGTACACGAATATGGGTTGTTATGGTTAATATATTAATACATGTTCTGTTCTGCATAGTATTTACAGGTAAAATAATGATGTGGTATGTGTCCTGAGATGTCGACTGTGATCACAGAAGAATCAGAATTGAACATCGAACCGATCGAGAGAAGAGAAGCGTTGGGTGTAACGATAATTCCATTACATAAGTCTACTTTGAAATACACACACTCGTGCTATTTCTTCAAAGATTGTTCGGTTCTAGGCGGGCGAAGTGAAGGTTTTAAGTCTAATGTGTCCAGTGTGTCTGGCATTCTTGCTTGAGGGCGTTGACAGAACTGACAAGGATACACTAAACAATGCATAGGAAACACACAACGCACAACAAGCTAATCATTTCTCACAATTAAATACTTTAAAATGATTAATAAGGAAACAAACACTTTGAAAGTTAAATTGCTTTTCTACTTTATAAGGAACTTGAACATTTAATTGTCCTGCATTCACGACAATACATTCTGATACTAACCTCTTATACATCATCTTGACTGCATGTAGTATGAAGTATGCAGACAATAATATATTCTAAGTTCTGCTGTGCATTTACACATGTACATGAATTTCACTTTCGTTAAATACATTGTAAAACACTGAACTTAGGAAAACATTTACCATTTGTCAAGATGTACAGTTATTAAATAATCAACACAATTATTTAACTAAAGCAAAATGCCAAATATAGAAAGTATCTAATAACATTTATAATTAATTAGTGATGAAAACTCTCTCGGACTTGTAATGTATCGGTCGGGCTGTCAATTTTCACTCTCATTACCAAAATGCCGGAACGTGATGAAGTGATGAATATCCCCCGAAACGACCCAAGACCGCCCTAATTATGATGACGTGTCATTTAATCGACTAATTTGTAACTGTCGGTAACGTGAACCATTTGGTAGGTTTAGGGACCGGAATGACCCTTACAGTAGTGTTTAGAGAAGTGATTTGTCTGGTCTTTCTTTAGTGTTCCCTTTGTATTTTTATCAGTTTTCTTTCCAATTGTGTGAGACGTTTTTGAACTGATAGAAATCCTTTTTAAACATGTCTGGAAACCAAATGGACTTAGCAGTGAGAGGAAAATGATGACTAGACAAAACCTAGATCTAGCGACGATTGCTTATCATAAGTTCACGCTTGATTGGAAAGTGAAGTAACGTAAATTAGTGAGTAACTGACAGGCACAGATGGAAAACCTGTCAATTTGGTGGATGAAATTTCAATCAGAGCAAAACAATCGATAAATGTAAAAGACTCATTTGCGGATCGAAATACAAGTAGAAAGCTCGGGTGAATAGGATGTTCAAAACTCGAGGAAAGTGACAACGTGATTCTGTGTTATGTAGTTTAACTAGGTTTGCAAAAATGAACTTAAACATGCCCGGAAGCTGCACACGTGCAAATGATGATAGCTCGAGAAGAACATACACCACGTGTACAAGAAGAGGAAGTTATTGTGAAGAGATGCTGGTGAACAGATTTGTGGTTCCGAATTCAAAGGAATATGGTGTTTTTCTAGGAAGAGGGGAAATCCTTGATAATGACAGAAGAATTGAAAACGGGAATATTAACTGCGGTCTTGAACACTTGATTGGAAAGCTAAAAACTGAACTGGTGAGTATTGTCAGTGTGCTGTTTATGTATTTATGTATAAATAGTCTAGATCTCTAAGGACAAGTCTTCTTTAATATTTCATTTACAAAGCACGTATAACATTATGAAGGAATGTATGTATTTGTATGACATTGACATAGTGAAAGGAATCGCAAAGTCTGCATCTCTTAGTTTACATAATTGTTGCTGGTGAGGTGTAGTTACAATAAGATTACTGTTTCTACTTCTAATAACAGTATAAAATATATAACAAGCAGACATAATTTATTTCAACATCGACATCAACAAAACACAATTGCAAGAAGAAAACATTACATGCGTTTCCTGTAAGTATACACATTTTCGCATTTGTTGTATTTTTCATGTAATGCTCAAACCTGGAATTAAAAGGGACACTATTTTAATTGATGATCATAAAGAAATTCATAGATCATGTTCGCATTTAGGGTACACGATGCGTGGTGGTTGTTGCTCAATATTGGTGGAGATCTTTATTCGTGTTTAAGTGTATTAAATGAGGGAGCTTATATCGAATAAGGCCCTTTTATACGTGATGGGATATAAAACGACGTACAACATAAAACATCACCCACCTTTGGCAATCTGATCCCCACTACTACATGTATAATCAAACACAATTAAACAATTAGTATATCCATATTTATTTGATGATAAATTAAAAAATAAATAATGCAAAGTTGTCAAAAGATGGCGAACAGGTTTTTTCCCTAGTATGTAAAATAACCTAGTATAAATAGATTTTAAATATTAACAACGGCGTTTGCAGCACTAAGGGTCAAACTTCCTTACCAAGGGTCATACAAATAGCATATTTGAAACGAACAACAACATGCAAACGGTTAAATCTTATATCAACTCAAGCTTACACATATACTAGACCTAACGATGATGTGGGGGCGGAGGGGGGGGGGGGGCTGGTTCACATCAGATTGACAGTTGTATTGTTTCTGTATTTCTATTTCACTGAACACTGAATATAAATTATCCTCATGCATAACTTAAACTAGATTCGTGTGACAAAGAAATACGTCAAACTAATCGAGTTACGTTATTCAAAATTCGATGTATGTAGATATTTTCATTATTGTCATTTTAATAAGGAACTTGTCTTGACAATGGACACTGAAATATGTTCGGGATAAAACAAGGAATAAAGCTAATTGCAGATAGGTATACCATTTATAAGTGTTTTCTTTTCATTTAGTGTGATGTATGTAGATATGTTCACTGCATGGTGTTTCAATAAGGAACTAGACTTGACAACGGATACTTGATGTTCGTGATAAAACATGGAATAAGGCTGCTTATAGGTATTATTACTAATATTTTTTTTATTTTTTTTTGGATGTCTTTGGTTTAAACTCCGATATGTCGACGTTAACTACCTATGGTGTTTTATCGTGATCTTGTTTTAGGTATACTATTTATGATAAGTTCATTTTTTCGTTAATTGTGTGCCTTTAGTTTAGTTTGGTGTCTATGATATGACAACGTGTACTGAATTGGTGTTTTTATCGTGATGTGTTCACGTACGTTCGTCTTTAATGTTTTCAAGTGTAATGTTTAACCTATATCACGTAGATGTACAGGGACGCCTTTTAAAACACCTGTATACTGGTACATAGATATGGAGTATTCATGTTTGATATTGTTACCGGGTTGCAACAGTTTATAATCTTACATCAACTCCTTTTAACGTTTGAAAGCCTGTACTCTAGGCTGTGGCCCCAATTAACTTATCACAGCACCGTTAATTGGTACATCTAAGACCAAGAACACAACACAGATACATAAAACGATAACATGTATATGACACGCCTTGAACATTATATTAGTAAAGAGTTCAGTCAATGTTTGGTCATCTGTGTACGATACGTATGACACGAGTAACCTTGGAATAACCTTGGAATAACCTTGGATTATGAATTGGGGACATTTCCAGCCGTATGGGAGGTTTCAAGGGTTTTAATAATTAGGATTCATATATTTCCATGAACTCGTTTGTCTTTTATGTCCCACCCACTACCAGCTCGTATGTTTGGTTCAAATCGGCATTGTCTGATCCTGTGTACGTGTCTTAAGTTATGCATGGCTATGGGTTTTCATGCCTACGTCAAACTAAACCAGATCTGAGTTTAAATAAGGGGCACATGTTTAATAACTGTCAACCCGTAAATTAAGTTGTGTTGTACAGTGACAAACGTATGACTAAGGCTCTAACATTTTGTTAAGACGTTACAAGGCGAGCCTCAAATGGCGAGAGTAACGCGTTTGTCAATGTCCAAAAGTTTACCCTAGTCCATTAGTTGTGGCTTTCGTTGGCCATCCGTTAAGTTGACGTGGAATGTCATAATTAAGTACTTAGCGGGTATCTTTTACTCCAGTACAACATTTTCATTTGTACCTGTCATTCTGCGTACATGTATATTAATTAATAAATCAAAATGGCCACCACCTGCCCGGTCCACATTTTACAGTTATTTTGGATAGCTTCTGCACTTACGATAATGATAGTGACACCCAGCCTCTGGCTAGTGCAAAGTTTAATATGTGGATAGGAGAGCCGAGTTTTGTATACTAATGAATAATGACTAACGCTGCTTATATGCTCGTTTACGACTCTTGGGTTAACTTTTGCGCTTCAAGTTTGTGTGTGTGTGTGTTTTTGGAGTGTAAGCGCGCAATGAGAGAAAGTGAAAACTGACTCATGCTAAATAGCGAACTATTATCGAGAGAGAATGTTACATAGTATTTGAATGTTAGTTTTACCGGGCAGCTTTACTATGTTATCGTACCGAATTGATAATATATGAGGTTATAGAATTCCTCAGTGTATACCTAGGACGAGTTAATTGTATCTACCAAACTATCTACCCTCTCCACCACTGTCATTGGAAGTTTGTAGAGATATAGAGAGTGCGTTCATTCTCAGGATAAACAGGAATTAATAATAAATGCGAGGTAATTATTTTTTGTTGATAATTCATATTTTAGATTATGATTAAAACAGATTGGTCATGCTTGTAGATATATTTATAACTTCTTAAAAACTTCAATTGCCTAAACGATCGTTACTGATTTTCGTTCACGGTTTCTTTGTGAACGAGTTAATAACAAAGAACGGTGTGTTTTAAATTATGCATAACTTTCCGCTTTTGAAGGGTTTCACAACATGCCTTATATGTGATTTTCTGATTTATACACCACCTGAAATTAATACAATACAGGTGTCCCGGTTAATGTTGTAATTTGTATTTGGATCCTCTTTGATACTAAAGACAACACGATGCTGGTGTAATGAACCAAAGAGGTGATCATTTAAGATAAAATCCGCTATTAAGACCACTTGATGAAAAGACCGGTTCGCTATTAAGACCGCTTGATGAAAAGACCAGTTCGCTATTAAGACCACTTGATGAAAATACCAGTACGCTGTTAAGACCGCTTGATGAAAAGACCAGTTCGCTATTAAGACCGTTTGATGAAAAGACCAGTTCGCTATTAAGACCTGACCTAATGTCGATCCCAAACAACCAATTTTAATGTAATTTGATATCACTTTAAAGACCGACTCGCTATTATCAGTCACAAGGGTGGTCTTTATAACGGAACTTCACTGTAGATAGGTAGATGCTTCATTACGTGCACTTGTATGCGTTTCTGGTAAAACAACATTAAGTAACACTTTCACAGAATGTCTTCACTTTCAGTAGGGAAGCATGTATTTAATTAAGATCATTATTACATGTTAAGATGCACTATCTAGACCTGCTTAAATAGATGTTTAAATTAAATTCAGGAATAGTTAACCAACCACTCCTAGCACACATGTTCGTGAAAAGTACACACCGAGTCCTACCTACCTATGAAAAGTACACACCGAGTCCTACCTACCTATGAAAAGTACACACCGAGTCCTACCTACCTATGAAAAGGTGTCGTTTACGAGAGATTTGAATTATATATAATGGCCGGGCTATACACTGAACATTACATTTAGGAGAGCGTTTGTAACTTGAATTATATATATACTGTGCTATTTTGTAAAACGTTGTCAAAGGAAAATTTCGCAACAGGACATAAATCAAGGTTTCTCAAAGTGGACTATACTACCGGATATATGAAGTATCGGATATTACGAACATGTATTACAGGTAATGTTTTATTATGTGGAATATGTGATGTTATAGTTTAACCAGGTACGAAGGATAGACCTACACTATAACGTCGCAGATGGGTCTAGAACTAACAGTTTGATACGGTAGTGTTCTTGTTAAACCATTACTTTAAAAACCATAGCACCAAACACAGGACTCGTGTTAGTGTAGTATTAATGGGACATATAACAAACAGCACAAGCGTAATCATTGTCGTTGTTAACAAAGTCATCGTCAACGTCGCCGTAGTGCGCAACACCACCACCAACAACAGCACCAATATACGGACATTATTCACAAGAGCAATATCAAGCCAAGCAGCCGTCTAGCTATGCATATACAATTTTATATATCATTTAACTCTACCACTGATAATTGACATGTTGACAGTTTATTCGAACATGACTTATACTAATGGCGTATACCATCAAATACAACCTAATGTTCAAATATATATACTGATGCATGTAGATATGGGAGTTAAGCGAGTATAAGAAATAATCGTACAATTCAGTAGTCAGATATACCTATATGTGCACAGGTGTAAAATAGTTCAAATGTACTATAGACTGAGACAAAAGAATGACAAGTATCTATATACGAATGAAGCTACTCTAAAACATACAAAAACAGGTACAACAGTCATGTGCCTGGGGTAATTTATGTACCTGTAATCTTCATAAAATCGCCAGGAATGTATAAAAACACGCAGGTAAACATAAAAATACCACAACAACCGGCTATTAACGCTTTCACCACCACTACAAACATCAAAAACAACAATAACAAAACTAACAGCAATGTAGCAACAGCGTCGATGATACCAACAACAACACGGCGTCCTGTTCGAGCAACCATGTATATCTATAATTATACATAATGGAAAATGATTAGCTTTCTTAGGAACAAACCTCGGGAAACTTATTTCTTTGCCAAAATTATTTATATTTTCCCCGTTTCCGTGATTCCTTGGCCATACCATAGTTACCCTTTCGCTCGCTGCCCACATGTCTCCATCGCAAGGCACACAACATGTTCATATGGCGCAGATGTCATTTCGACTTAATACAAACATTCCTAACAAGTGGCTGATACCAGCAGGTGCCCGTAACAAAGACAGTTATAGAGGCCACATATATTCCGCTTGTCTGTAGATACGAAGGTTAAAAGCGAAAAGAACGTATGTTGTTTTCGAAAAATGTGCTTAGTTACGTTACTTTGGCTCACAATCACCGAAATACGCATACCCGACCAAAGCGAAAGTAAGGTATATAGTATATAAGAGCTCTTACGTTACATTCGTTTGAACTCCATCAGTATACGCACCTAGATTAATGACTAAAAGAAGTACATGTTATATATAGAGAAAAAAACATTGGCATTATGCAAGAACAAAATGCTACACCTATGTATGCGGTAAGAAGAATTCCAAGAATTGTGGTGAAATGGATGATAACTTTCAAACAAGATTAATGTAACCTCGGAAAGAGAATTTCGCACTCCTAGCAGTAAAACCTGACTGATCTTTGAGAAAGTGTAATTTGTCGGTTAGTTTCTGTGATAGTAATTTCTCTTTTTTACTGAAGCTAGACTTATGATGTGAATGCAAACTAGGAGTAGACATAGCATGATCGCATTATGAAGGTTGATGAAAGTAAAGGTAAACATCATTAAGTGACGGGGGTACAAACGAATGATTGTAGATAAGAGCTGTCTATGTAAGAGGATTCTGTGGAAAGTGGGTTATAATTAATAGATTCATAGCTGGTTAATGATGTTGCCCGTCCTTTGCTTACATCATCTTCTTCTTATCTTTTATTTTTCACAAAATCCACAAATGTCATATACGTCAATACAAACATGTTAAAGCCCAACCCGATGAATCCACAAATGTCATAAACGTCAATACAAACATGTTAAAGCCCAACCCGATGAATCCACAAATGTCATATACGTCAATACAAACATGTTAAAGCCCAACCCGATGAATCCACAAATGTCATATACGTCAATACAAACATGTTAAAGCCCAACCCGATGAATCCACAAATGTCATATACGTCAATACAAACATGTTAAAGCCCAACCCGATGAATCCACAA
>ENA-OREC01001298-OREC01001298.1-marine-metagenome-genome-assembly--contig:-NODE-1298-length-12384-cov-12.010644_pt1 | contig 12384 bp, 7 predicted proteins | sample MGYA00248626_ERZ508543 | MGnify/ENA primary metagenome ERZ508543 (study PRJEB26211, sample SAMN05518279) | marine metagenome | isolation source: Puget Sound, Washington, USA | host: Bankia setacea... | reverse complement strand
ATGTGCATGTAGGATGAGTGAATTTGCATGTAGGATGAGTGAATTTGCATGACTTTGTAGGATGAGTGAATGTGCATGACTTTGTAGGACGAGTGAATGTGCATGTAGGATGAGTGAATTTGCATGTAGGATGAGTGAATTTGCATGACTTTGTACGATGAGTGAATTTGCATGACTTTGTAGAACGAGTGAAGGTGCATGTAGGATGAGTGAATGTGCATGTAGGATGAGTGAATGTGCATGTAGGATGAGTGAATTTGCATGTAGGATGAGTGAATGTGCATGTAGGATGAGTGAATGTGCATGTAGGATGAGTGAATTTGCATGACTTTGTAGGACGAGTGAATGTGCATGTAGGACGAGTGAATGTGCATGTAGGATGAGTGAATGTGCATGTAGGATGAGTGAATTTGCATGACTTTGTAGGATGAGTGAATTTGCCTGTAGGACGAGTGAATGTGCATGTAGGACGAGTGAATGTGCATGTAGGATGAGTGAATTTGCATGACTTTGTAGGACGAGTGAATGTGCATGTAGGACGAGTGAATGTGCATGAAGGACGAGTGAATTTGCATGCAGGACGAGAGATCCTTTTTGTGAGCTTTATTTTGAAACAATGAAAACGACTAAGGTTAATTTTTTGTTCTTTGACTTTCAGGGCGTAGAGATGTATTATGACAATCGTAGTGGTTCTCTTACTTTGAAAACAATGGTTACTCCTGTGATCAAACATTTCATATAAAGCAGCAATGCCCTATGAATTTCAAAATAATGGCCATTTTGGCGATTGAATTAAGAGAATATTCTGTAGAGTTATAAATTGCTTTTTGGTACTCACTCTAGTAAAATCCTAGACATTTCTTAAATTCAAATATTAAATTGTTTATGACAGTTTCTTACCAACACGTCAATGTAAATTGTGAGACCTTTTTCTGATGATATCCAAAAAGGTTCTTGTAACGGTTTTAATGTAATAAGAAGAAATAATACTAAGAATAAAACGTTATGTTGGATTGAACTAAGATTGTATTGTATGCACACACAGCCCTACATTTTCATAAGTTTTTTTATCATAAGTTCGTAAGTGAGAATGTTCTTTGTTAAATGGTATTTCAAAACCAAAACTCACTATCTGAGACAGCTAAGACATGTGGTCCACTTCCAAAGGCAACATCAACAATTCTTTTCCTACACAATGCATCTATTTTTCTTGGCTCTAAACTACTGTGAGAGTCTCCTGAAATCAGAAAATAGCAGTGATTCCTCAGTACTGGACGGTTGTCTAACAAATTCTCTATATAGTATAACTCACTCGATCTCCATCTTACTATTGCTTCTTATATAACTCCACCACAAATCCATATACTCCAAACTTCCAATAAACACAATGATTATTGAATCCTTAAAAATATGTCTTTCTCTTCTAAATTCTTTCTATATTCTGACCAAAACCAATCCAACCACATATGGTTCAATGAACCAAGGACAATAACTCTTGTCCACCCAATGACCATAGAACTGACTAGTAAACTCAAACATGGTCAAAGGGAGACAACAATATCCCACAGAAGGGTAATTTTGGCCAAGGGTAATATCCGAAGATATCCGATTGCACCGTTTCTGCTTTTCATTTGCGCACTCTCCGCCTTTATCACCTGATGTTTTGTTTACAAAGTCATCAATATATCGTCCAGCATGAACTTTTCAAAAATGGACATACGTAAGGTAAGAAAATAAACCAATACCACACACATAATATAGATTTTGTCATACTTCACTTCGTCCAAAAATGTCCCCTTTTAAATCCCCTTATTTAACACAAAATTACCATTCAAAATATGTTGAAATATCTTCTAGTAAAACACACATGTCAAATCAATGACGTCACTTGATATTTGTAAAATGAAAATATACTGATCGCAAAAGATAGGTGTCAAAGTCAATCGATTTCTTAAAATTGTCTTGAAGATTTCAAATTTAAATAAATCAAGACGTCTAATTTACACAATACGAAACTTTCTTACCAGTGGTTTTGAAAAATATGACATATGGGTTGAATGTTTAGTAAACAAGTTGTCACAGATCTCAGATGTGAATAGTGGTTTCATACGTCATATTGTAACCCAAATAAGGTAAGAGAAATGGTGACCAATTTGGGTACACATTTGTTTAAAAGGATAACTCCAATGTATGCACTATGTTGCTAAAATGTGTTGGAAAGCATAACAGACTTTGTTTAAAGTGTTCAAATTGTCTCAAATTGATAATACATCATAGACTATCCTATAAACTAGCTTTACACATATGTTAAGTTATTCAGTGTAGTTTTATAGCTATTGACCTTTGATGGTCAGAAATAGCACACGTGACTTAACGACGCAAGCTAAGTAGGTACCAGCCAATGTGTGTCTGATGTAAAAAACGTACACTAACTTGTAGATTTAAGCAAATGACAACGATAAAGGTTGCATAGCAGGTTAAAATTGCCTATGTATTTTGAAATATAGCTTTAGTTTAAATAGGCCAATCAGTCTAAAATAGAAAATAGTGTAATCCGTCACAAAACCCACATGACGGGGATACAAAATAAATGCTAAACACTGAAATAAACATACAATGGACAAACTTCACTAAAAATGAACCCCGTTACACTCATAATTTAGAATGAAAAGCAACTTATGTCTGAGAAAAATAATGGAACCCATACCTAATCCAAGACAACCACTGCAGTTTGAACCAATGGCATAAACATCGTCTGTTTCTGTAACGTAAATTGCTTCGTTCCCGGAGCTTCCAAATACGCAGATTTTCGCGATTTTAACCAAGTCATCAGTGTCTAGTAGACTAAAGATGGGCCATTTTGTGACATCAAGCATGTTGGAATGATGGTATTAGATTGCACAGTCAGTAAACGTTAGAATATTTTTATTTATCGGTTTTCAACAATAATGTATTTTCTTTCTTTCCATTTTACCGGAAGTTTATGACCACATTGTTTCCGGTTGCGCTTTACTGTGAATTGTCTAAAACAAACACGAAATATCTCCGTCGCTTCCAAATCAATAAAAAATTTAGTTCTCAAAGTTAAAAATGAATTTTCACACTTCAATTTATTGATCTTAGGTTATCGTAAATGAAATGAAACTTATATAAAGATAGGTAGGGGAAATTAAGCATTTTCCTGAAAATCGGTAAAAACTACTTACTTCCAACGGAAGCAAGTCAAAACGTCCCCAGAATATAATAATAGTAACGGTGTAACATTAAATTGTGATATAGGGTCAATCTTTCAACGGATTGCTGATATATTTTCAACGTTGAAAATTGACCCTGTTCGTTATTTAATGACCAACCCACACGTTTGACAAGGGTGAACCCCCTTCCCCTTTCTGGTACGCCGGATGCCGGGCCATTTTAAGCGGTGTTCCCGATGCCGAGGGTTGGTATGCCGGATGACTCTTTTGGGGCAAACTAGATTCGGATGCCATGAGTTGAAAAGTAAAAATGATTTTAGAACATAAACAGTAGAAATTCATCGACTCATAGTTTAACTAATATCAGCAGAAACTCATGTTTTTGTAAACACAATTGTGCATGCTAATATCAGAACATAAAGGGTAGCATACGGGATCGGTTGTTGTCTGGTTTTATATAGCCGTCGTATGATAGGCGCTAATATTTTATTTCTCCTACTATTAGATGAAACAGTTCAGACTTTTAACTAAGTTTAAACCATCTACAATCGTGTTTTAGAAATGTGCTGTAGATTACAATTAAAGAATAACACAAAACGATCGACTGGCGAAATTATGCACATGCCTTTTAAAATGATTGATACCTCAAACAGTATGTCCGGTGGAAACTGATAGTACTATGGAAGTCTGTCAAGAAAGTAATCCACGTAACAACAGTCCAAACAAAGGACACCGATGGTCTACATAGTAATAAAGAAATACATAAACTATACGTCATGTCTTTTAAAGTTTGCAAATAGACAGGTGTGTTCATAATAAAATGTTGGAAGTAATAAAAGATGCAACGAGATGCCGACATCTTTACGTCGTATCGTATAGTCGTATATGCCCTATTTGTAGCATGTTATGTGCATCAAAGTGCTGCCCTATTTGTATTGGCCAAGCTATTTCAGAATGTGTAGATAAAATAAATTCACGGGTTTAACAAAAGAGGCCCCTGTGCGTTGTTTATATGTCAACTACGTAGTATGTCTGTGATCTGCAGTATATTCTACAAGTCATTATACGCTGTACTATTCACACCGAACTACGTACATATAATTGATTATGTTTTGGTAAACGCTTCGAGAAGAAGTTTAGTGCTGTTTATATACACTACTTCCGTTTTAACATTTGTTAAACTTAGGAAACCGAATTGAAGACTTGTATAATCTAACATGATATGTCTGAAGAATAGTAGTATAATCTCGGCGCAGTGATGTATCAGTGTCCTATGGAAGGAACATGTAGGTGGATGTATAAACAGTAACCGTTGTAGTCTTAGCACTCGAAAGAAAGTCTAAATCATGGAGCGGTTAAAATCCTTCATAAAAGGACAAGCGGCAGAAGATATCGTAATTGGGATAGACATTGGTGCACACAGCTGTGGATTTTGCATAAATGTACCCTCAACAAAAGCACTTAAATATAAGCTTCCATTCCAAGGAGTTAAATGCTCAGCTAGGTACCGTACATGTGTTACTTTATGTTCAGATGGAAACTTTAGCCTCCTTGGCGAGAGACCAACAGAAGTAACGGCTGGACAGCATTACATTGATGATATTAAATCACAACTAATTGATACAGACCTTGATTCAGGAAGTATAATCAAGGATGTTCGTGAACACACTGTTAATGCTGTTGAAGCTCTTTCGACTATCATTACACTGCTGAAAGGCAAAGCATTGTGCGAGTTAGCTGGTGGAAACATAAACCATCTTGTCGCCGAGCCTACCGATGATGCAACAAACAAGGGTCGTAAACATGTGTCGTTAGAAGAAAGCATATATTGGGTATTTGCATTTGGTGAAACGCTTTCAGAAACTCTTCATAAAATTCTAACACAATCATGTGAAAAGGCTGGTATCAATAAACAATGTGTCATTTCTGAAGCACGCGCGGCAGCAGTGTTTTGTAAGCAGGTTGTTCTTCAACGGGATATAATTCCACGTGAAAAGCTATACATGATAGTAGATCTTGGAGCAGGACCTCCAAATATATCAGTACATAACAGTAATACAGACTGGTATAGTAACATATCTTTCGAAGGCCTACAAGCGATAAAACAGATTCTAGAACGTATCAAATATTTGGTCGGTCGCTTAAGTAAGGACCAGCCGGCTTCTGACACGGTACCAACACACAACTTGTCTGCTAACTATTGTAAAAAGCCAAAGCATATGCAGAGAGCAAACACTAACCGCAAGGATGCATCTTCTACTTTATCACAACCCAAAAAAACATCTGGGCGACACTGTCAGCAAAATAAGACAGATCCACTTGGTACAACATCTAGACAGAGTAACATATCTGTTAAGATGGGGATAGCCACCACTACTGTTGGTTGTATGGATCGACAATTCATGCACAGCTCACAACCTCAGTCTCAGTGCAGTCCAAACGAAGACGTTACCTTTGAAGATATATTTGGTAAAACTCTTCCTCTAGCTAACATGAATTCATACTTCTGTCCAGACGATATTAGTAATAAAGTTTTAAAACTTCGTGAATTAGTTACAAAACACGTTGAGAAAATGGCGGAACAAAAGAAAAAGGGAATGAGGGCTCCTTTTTGTAACTTTACATTTTCGAGAGAAATTGACGAAGGAAAAATTCTTTATAAGTCTAAAGAACTCCAAAGTTTAGTTACAGAACATGTTGAATCAATCACCAGATGTAATGATGTCAATCAACAGTTCTGTGATTACATGAAAACATTGGTTGAACCAGACACATGGGAGTCGTTTCAAATTCGCTTTGTGCTGGAATACATAGAGACGGTTGATAAATTCGAACAGCAGCTGAACACATTTGCGAAGAACGAACGCATTTGTATACTTGTTCCATCGGCACTGCTTTGCCTAACTCCAGGTCTAAATGAGGCTATTGCTAAGAGAACCGATCGCCACAAAGATGATTCAACGTACAATAAAGCTGAACATAGGCTATACATACACCCTAGTATAACTGAAACGTTTCTTCAACGATACGTTGGCAATATCATAAGCATGATTGAAGCAACAATCGACAATAGTAGCGATACAATAGCTTGTCTGGTAGTCGTTGGTGGGAATGCTAATTCACCCTACATCCAGAACAAGCTCAAGACAACTTTCGGAGACCATATCCAAGTGTTGTTGCCAATTGAGCCTAGTAAAACAGTGCAAACAGGGGCGGCAATGCACCTACCATTAAAAATACCAATACATTAGAACACGTCAATACAAATACTACAAAACATGTGATCTGCTATTTTATGTGTGAAATACGTAGATATAGAAGTAAAATGTATTGATTTGCCTAGACAGATTAAACAATTGAAGAATACACGACCAGAGTGTTGCTTTAATGTTATCTTTCCAAATCAGTTTTGTAATTTTGTGGATATATCATTGAAATGGCATTAAAATACGAAAAGTAATATTTATAGTCCAGTCCTAATCTAATGATTTGCAAACGGAACAAAACTATTTATCAATGCACGATTCATTCATGACTTACATACGAATACAAAATAGTTATACCTGCCCTACCCACAAAGCAAATATATTAATACAGGCATTACTTGTGCATGATTTGAATGAACACGAAGGAATGATATGTATGACAACCTTAATATACGAAACAAATAAAACGTATATATATGAACTATTGGCATGGTAAAATGCAGACTGTTTTATCAATTCGAAATTTATTAAGTGTCACTAAAGGTCGCTACTGTGGGTTCTTCATTGAAGATTCGGCTACGCGATTACATCGGTAAAACATTGACCTGACGCCCTTGAATAACTGACATAGACCATTGAATTCATGTTACACGTGTTCCCAATGGATATACTAGTGTTATATATTATCGTGTAATACCATGAAAATATAAACCACACAGTTCAAAATACAGCAGACCGTGGAATGAATTCAGGAGTTTCAAGTCAATGTCACCATGCTATACTTACACTGTGCTGTAATCAAATTTGAATTTCCGGAGCTAACCGAATCTGATCGTTTATGTTCGTCGATACCAATTTAGTGATAGTAAGATTACATTTGTTTTTATTTTCTTCACGATTAAGACGCCTAAGGACGCGGCGCTAGGTAACTCCATGGCGTCTTTATCGCGAAGAAACCGAGAAAACAATCTACTCTAAGCACCTTAGTGTTCTATATTTGGACAGACTATGCCATTTTTATATATTTTACTTGGTATCTCATGAATAAAGAACCTATAAACTAGCTGTCTTCATGAAATAGAAATGTATTTTCTCAATACATACGGCTATCTGATTGGGCGAAACATATGAATGCCACTAAATCAGAGTAATGTTACGGTTATATAGTCAAGACATATCGTCTGTGTGTGTTTGTAAAAAATCAGTTTATAGTACGAAATATTAGATTAGGCCAGGCAATATAACGGAGCGGAAGTTTATTTTTTCTTAAAGGTTTGGGACAAAAGCCTTTGCAAAATAAGCTCACTCCAATTTAAGTTTGTTTTCACACAACGTAATGTTTCTGAATATAAGCAAACCGACACGAAATCAATAGACACTTAGATCGTATCTTTGTTTGGGACACAACGAATTATATTTATCTATGTCAGTTTCTTTATGAATTCACAATAAACAAATAGACGGAGATAGAGAGTTAAGGGGTATTTTGTGAATCATGATAGGTTTGGTATGAATAGAGGCTCTATTTCTGCACAGAAGACAAAGACATAAATAGTTCGTCGTCTCGGAGTATTGTATTTCGAAGGGTATTAAAATCACAGTATTGATGTAATCGGAATCTGAAAAGCCATGCACAATAAGCAATGCCAATGTGTGGAGTAATTAATATTGAACACTTGTTTGGTGTACACTGTACATATACTATAGTTTATGCCACTTGGAGTTTTGACCTTCTAGTTCGTGTAAATAACAGTTATCTGTGCACACTTCGAAGTCGGATTAAGCACTGAAACCATTCCATTTAAACACACGTCAATTAAACATGGGTGGAAGTTTGGGGAAACCGTCTGTAGAGAAGATATACGCAGCCGTAGATTTCGGAACTGTCAACACTGGATTCGCTATTCACCTTCCAAACTATCCAGATGTTCAAGTTCGACTGTTCGAAAATGCAGACAGAATTCCATCGATTGTCCTTCTGGACGAAAACAAGAAGTTTGTTGCATTTGGACATACTGCCAAGACACAATTTTGCGCAATGACAAAAGAAGAGCAGGATAAGCATTACTTTTACCAGCTCTACAAACTGCAACTCGTTGGTTCAAATATGCTGTCTTCCACTGCACCAATTGTTGACTTCAGCAAAAAAGAAGAGTGTGAAGACGTTGGCATTATTCACAATTATTTTCAGACATTTAACTGAGCGCAGTTTTCAGAAGCTAACTGATGCCAACATGGCTAACTTTAAAGACAACGTTAACTGGATAATAACTGTTCCGACTATTTGGTCACACAGTGCAAGAGAGTTTATGCGACAAGCGGCACTAAATGCCGGTATAACTGAGAATAATGTACGTCTTGTTTTAGAACCGGAGGCAGCAGCTCTATCCTCCCGTCAGCAGCTCCTGAATGGTAAACCTAAAGGATTTAGGTATATATTGGCAGATATGGGTGGAGGAACAGTGGACATTTGCGCACATGAGCTTTTAGGCGGCGGTCAGATCAAAGAACTATGCAGGTCCACGGGTGGTTGCAGTGGTGGAAAGTCTGTAGATAACAAATTTGAAGCGTTTATGGTTTCATTGTTTGGAGGAGAAGTCTGGACAAATCTGAAAGAAGACCATGCCAATATTTATATGGACATAATGAACGAATTCGAAGAACAAAAGAGGCAGTTTTCCACAGCCACTAGTGTCACGGTACTAAGAGTTGAACCTGTCTTGTTAAACCTACTGAGAGAGACAAATGAAGGACATAATGAATTACAGATGGTTATTCCAGAGACAAAATATGCTGATTCGTTGACCTTCAATGTAGAAACATCAAGGTTGACATTGACCAATTCGATCATGGAAACTTTCTTTAATGACTCTATAGAAAAGGTGATTGTTCTCATTGGAGAGGTAGTAAATGAGTGTAGAAGCCGTAAATTACCGCTGAACACGCTTATACTCGCAGGTGGTTACTCCGAATCACCTTATGTGAGAGAAAAGATAGCGAATGAGTTTGCCGCCAATTACACTGTTCTCCAAGAACCAGATCCAAGAAACGTTGTTGCTCGCGGAGCTGTTCTGATCGGAAAGACGGAAAAGAACTTCATACAGCGTATTGCTAAAGTATGTTATGGGATGGAGCAGCTCGAAGAATTCAACGGACGCAAGCATAAAGAAACTTACAAACGTACAATAGGAGACACATCTTATTGTAGTAGATTTGGCATAGTAATCCGTAAAGGAGATTTGCTTACACATGGGAAGACATTCTCTTACATTTCAAAATATCGCAAGCCAGGTACAACCGATTTTCTCCATCCCAGAATAGTATATTTATCTGAAGAAAACAATCCATCATTTTGTTGCGAAGAGGGAATGGTGGCTAAAATTGACATCGGTTCACCAAACTCTCCAGGCGTGGACACTCATACGCTTAGGTATGACGTGGTTGTGGATGACATTGAATTAGTATTTAAGATAACAAACCTTACAACATATCGCCTGGAGGGTATTACAGTTAGATATCTTAACGATTAGGGATTGTAGATTTAGCAAATTGTTGAAAAACTTCACTTTAAACACCCACATCAACTGCCCAAATTTAACAAGTGTGCTTTTAACCGAGACTTGTTTTAACTGCGTGATGGCGTGTTCTAATGATAATGGTGGCCCATATATGTACATTGTCAAATGAATTGCAATCGTCAAGAATTGAATGGTGTTATATGAAGGTAGCGTCAAACTATTCTTCTAGAATCAAAATTGTTGTACAAGTTGGACTGTATTGAATGTATGCTGCAATTTATTATGCATGAACTTTGATACCTCACAACCGCAATCGTGTATGTTACTGTGTTGTCACCTTTGAATAAATATTCTTACACAAATAAAGCCCCTGTCATCTTATATATGTACCGCAGTCTCGAGTTGCCTACCAAGACGAACCGCTGGAACACGTGATTGGACTTTGCTTACATGTGGTATTGTAACTGTAAGCAGGTTGAAATATACTAAACATTAATTTGAACAGTGGTCAGAATAATTTGACCTTAGAAATGTGATGACCTCTCCTAACATATGGTCGTTAGTAAAGGTTATGCAGTATATAGCAAACCATACATTATTGTGTTTAATTTGGATCTTCCCTCATAATGATGTTGGTGGTGGTGATAATGATGGTGGTGTTCAAGTTTGTAGTGATGGAAACGGTGCTGTTGATTATGATGGCGATTCTGGTAATTGATATTTTTGGTGACAGTGGTGGTGTTGTTGTGTGTTTGTTTCGTTTGTTATTGGTGGTGTTGGCGTAAATCAGTCCAATAGAAGTGAATAAAAACACATAAACACTAGGTTCACCTGTTCCTTTTTAATACTGCGCCGGCATCAATACGAGGTCAACCTGTCTGCCTGTAAACTGCCTATTTAATCCATGAACATTCATATTCCCAATTAAAGACGATCGAGGCAGTTTCACCTTTTTTTTTCAAGCAATGAGAATTTTATGAAATTTCGTGTGTTGTTAGTTTAGAACCTATTAAGCAAATAAATGAAATAAAAAATATTGGGCAATTTCTCAGTATACCAAAATCTATAGCGGGCGTGACCACTGTTTCATGTGTGTTATCCTAAAATCTAGAAATACGCAAATTCCCGGTTGTTGTTTTTTTACATCATTTGTTTGGGAAACCTCACATTTCATAAAGAATACGAAAAAATTGGCTAATATATAGCTATCAAGAAAAAATACCGTAAAATATACGAATTTAAAAAATCGGCCGTCATTTTTCAAAGGTTTTTTATTCATGTTTTAAGCATTGATAATTTGTTAAAAAAATCAGAATTAATCTGTAAGCACTACTTTACTATCAGACCGAAACAACATAGGTAACCTGGCTTAATTTTCTTTTGCTGGGTGGAAATTACACTCTTTTTTCACCCTTAAATTTAAACAATGGACTTGTCTAAATTTAATTTTCGAACAATCCATTGTAAATTTTAGGGATATCAAGATCAAAATATGAATCGGAGCAGCCAACAGTATAGAGCCTGGTCAGACAACACGAGTTTGCAAACTGGCCTGACTCAAAACTGGTGCCAAAGCCCTCTACTATTCGGAATAAAAACAAAATTCATCTTCACATAATTGTATTAATTGTATTTCTGTTTTGCCACATGTTTCAAATAAAAAGGTTAAGTTCAGCATGTTCAGTATTTTATTTGCATATAAAAAGTAACACCATTGTTTTGATGTATGTGAACTTGTTTTTCATTAAAAGAATCAAAGCCTCGATAATTGACTCAAGGAAAACAATAAAATACTGACATAGTGCTGCAAATTGCTATCTAGACTAGACCCTTAACACGCTATAAAAGGGAAATCTGGATGAACATTTGAAAATTCGAAACTGCCACTTCTTTAATAAAACCAATACTAACGTTATTATCAACATCTTTGAACACACGTTAACTCTTATTTAATTTTCATACTCATTATTTTACTTGCGCTTTATTTAAAAGAGGTATGTTTTATCAATGAACTAGCTTCACGTGAAAGACACTCACCTGTCTTAATGTAACAGCTTGTGGTGATCAACTAACGCGACTTAAATGGAAATCTGAAACCATATTACATACAATTATTTAAACAGCGGTTTAAAAGTAATATGTAGCAAGGGCGGTAACCAATGTGACAACATCGTCTGAATCAATCAATCTAGTGATCTCCCCTGACAAACAGATACTTTCAATCTCCCATAAAGAGTTGAGTTATCGGTTATTGCAGTCTCTAGTAATTTTCAATCTATTCTACATGACAGGGAAGATCACTATGTATGAGATTGGCATAATGAATGTACTGTACAAGAAGGGAAGAAACTCTGCGTATAGTTTGTGAATTAGTAGATATCGACCGACGTGATAGTTTTTACAACGTGTAAATATTTCATCGCCGTCCACAAATTAACAGGAAAGCGTCATTGGAAACAACAAATG
>ENA-OREC01001297-OREC01001297.1-marine-metagenome-genome-assembly--contig:-NODE-1297-length-12387-cov-13.546223_pt1 | contig 12387 bp, 4 predicted proteins | sample MGYA00248626_ERZ508543 | MGnify/ENA primary metagenome ERZ508543 (study PRJEB26211, sample SAMN05518279) | marine metagenome | isolation source: Puget Sound, Washington, USA | host: Bankia setacea... | reverse complement strand
AAGGCGACTTGTTATTTTTTGTCTTGTTGTATATGACCATGTTTGTACATATGGGTTACATCTGGTTTTGTCATATACATGTATTTTATGTTAATTGTGTAAATAGATGAAACTGTAAAGGTTGATGAATATTCGTGTACGTTGTCAACCTAAAAAATTAACTTAAACTGACCAATGTCCTATCATCTAAATCAACTAGTTTTGTACAAAACATATCGAAGTTTTAATTTCTTTGCAAATAAAACTAGAAATTTAGTCTTTTTTTAATACCACACTAATTGTTGTTTTATTTGTATTTTTGGTCAATGTACTCTTTAGGAAATCCATGATATGTGTTTCTTATAGATTTACTATATGGCTATACATTTATATATATATGGTTTTTTTTTGAAAATAGGTAAAACAATACAATGTAACGGTGTGTAGTTTCTTGGAATTCAATATATATCTATACTGAATTCCAAGAAACTACACACTTTTTCATTTTATTGTTTTACCTATTTTCAAAAATAATTCAGTACGAATTTTTGATACCAACATGTTTGGAAGACATTAACTTAACTTTTGCAAGACTATTTTGTTGTTGAAACTTCCGGAAAATATCTTTTTTATAAGCTAAGTCGTATGTGAGAGGTAATTGAAAATCACAAAGTTGCCAATTTGCATGTGCTATTATTCTTGATGAATTTTTTTTTGTAACCATAGCTCCAAATTCGTTAATAGCGGTTGTGACCAGCTTTCCTATGATGTAGGGTGAACACTTTAGACCGCATGGATCTGGGATAACGCCTGGTGACGTCATTCGGATTAGCGTTTCATTCGTGAATAAGAGCACTGTAAGATCACGGACATTAATAAGTTTGTGGTTTCCTCACGTTTAGCCCAGCCAATGTCAAAGTATGCTAAAAAACTCACTCTGGTCCACTGGGCACGCGTTAAGTGACGATGAAGTCAAACGTATGGTCGCATTAGTCTGATTGGTGCCGGACCGGTACGTTAACGTCTCAATACAGTTTGCGATGATACGTCGTATTCAATCGCCGTACTAATCGATGTCTTGAAGCGTCGACATCTGTGTGTTAACGTCATTTGACGATCATGTCTGACCATCGTTCCTTTGGGTCTACCGGCTCTAGGGCGGTCCAAAATGGTACCAGTTACATTATAACGCTACTGCAGTTTAATTGCCAGTACGCCTGTTGCAATCTATCTGTCTAGTGACGCCAGTGGCGCTGACGCCAATACCAAGCAATCGAAGAGATTCGATTCTCTGGTTTTCAGACATCTTAAGGAAGTTAAAAGCAGTTTTAGTTAGAAAGTAAAGTCTATAAGTAGTCGTTTTGTTATAAACCGGTTTTCAATATACCTTGATTGACGCGGAAAATTGCATAACGACGTCCGGTCGAAAGTTTTCGACACATATTTGGTCAAATCGATCTGACATGAGTGTACGGTATACTCCAGTAGTCATGTAATCGACATGTGAACTTTTAATAAAAACACATTAACATTGACACTGGAAATAGAATATGCAATAAATGTTGAATTTAAAGTTGTATTTGTAGCCGCTTTACAACCACATCGATTTTCCAACAACCGCGACAAAATAGTGCGATCTCATACGAATTTGTAAATAACACAGCATTGAAATGTCGATAAAACAACCATTTGATACGAATATTAAGATAGTTTATTATTGTTTCACACTAAATTTTAGATTAAAAAAAACAAAACATTTTATTTTCGAGATGATGCGAAACATTATGGCGTAGCAATCAGAATAGTGAGATATATCAACTGTTATTTCACTGTTTGAAACAATGATCATACCATTTCAAATTCCACTGTTAAATCTCTATAAACCAGTGGAAAGCATAAAATAAATTAATGTTATGTCATAGGTTATGATTCTTCCAATTAAACTACATTTATAGTGCACATTGTCAATATATAATATGTATATAATACAAGTATTGACAATGTTCAACATACGTACAGTTCAATATATATGTCCGCGAACTTTGAACCTCACGACAAGTATTAACAGGACTGTCTTGATGAAGCATATACTTAATAGCAGTTTTATAAATTACACTCATTCATCTTACCCTCCGGTACGTCGTCGGTTAGGAACTTTACTGTCGTTATACATGAACCAGCGTGTGGAGAACAAAACTATATATACAAAACAATAAACACATATACGTTTTATCAATATATGCTAATTCAATACTATAATAAAATAGCTTAACAATATCCAACGTGGCAATTGTGTAAGAAGCCAGTCGGTAATACGGGATAATATTGAATACGTGTAATGTATGAGTCCATTGATATAAGACTGTACACTTGATACATACTGGGCGTGGGTAGAACAGCACTCTTCAACGGATACATTGGCAACTGATCATGTGTTATGCTTAAATAACCCCTTTTGCAGAATAAATTAAAAGTAAGAAAGTAATGTACTTAATAGCAAATTTTGTATATATCTCTCGTGAATGTCTTGCAATATCAGAGCTGCGTGTGCAGGACTATAGAGAAAATACCATTTAGTGAAGACATAGGGCGATGTATACATAACAGTATTTATTGTCTAACACTTTGAAAACTATGATGCACTTAATGCATGATGTGGGGGATTTTATTATATCTAAACTAGTTTATACTATTTAACAAATGATCAAACGCACATACTTGTTCCATATTCTTCAGACGCATACAAGCTGTGCGTACATATTAACGCATGGCCTCATAAATAGACAAACACATGGCTAACAGCAATCAAACTTTTCACAACCATATCATATCATTCTAGAGAACAGATTACAATTCTGAATCTCGTATGTCACGGAAACTTCGACATAACTTAAGGTTCGGCTTGTAGTGCTGATCAAAGTCTCGGAAATAACTATTACGTCGAGCGAATTTATTTATGTCGAAATTAAACCAGTTTTTCAACAAAATGTTCATTGCAGATTCGTCGTAGCGGTGACATCCAGCGGGCTTTTTCCCGGTAAAGTCAAATGTGCACGTCCATTTTGATCCAGTTGGCGCCAAACAGTTTTGTTCTAGTGCGCATGCGGTGAAAAGCTTCATCACGTTTTCATGTACTTCCTGTGTGTTGTGGATAATCATAGCGCGGATTTCAATGTGTGGACTATTTGCTAGTCTTTCTTTGTTAGAAGGTATAAATTCAAACATTTTCGGATTAGTAGCTGAGTACGTGGAGTAACTGGCGAATTGACCAATGATGATAATTCCTGTTTCATGCGATTCGTGTAAGATGGGGCCAATGCTTTGTGTGTTCAAACGATACTGTGGATTAATCCATGTAAGGTGACCAAACTCCGCCAAGGCAGTCTGAAAGGGAGACATGGTGTTCAAGTTATATTCAGTTTTCTGCGATCAATTTACATATTTATAAATAATAGTTATAGGCAAGTCAGGAAGAAAAATGTGAATATCATAAAAAAAGGTTTGAAAACCAACAAAATATCGCTGTATATATAAATGAATATAAAGATAGATTAGGTCAAAGACTAATAGAATCAAAGACAATTAGAAACAGTCCAACATGTAGCAATCTAAACTTTAAATGCAATCGCTATAATTAAACTGTTTTCACTCTTACTAGAGCAAAGTTCAAATGATTCCATGATGCGTGCACACTACTTGGAGAAGTTTTTCTTGCACCTGTACGTGTATCAATAGTTACCTGGATGACTAGAGGCTTCCAGTGTAAATTATCATAGTTTTGCACATATTCAGGAAACAGTTCTTTCATAAATCTTCGCAGTCGAACACCACAATACGACATCAACTGCAAATTGGTACACAGTATATGGGTTACATATGAACAATCAAATAACACGTAAGGACATCGAACAATGTCATATAATAGCGCTTGCTAGGAACACAATCTGCGAGTGACTTCTTGATGAAAAGGTCTATATATAAATGTGTTTTAAACTATGGATCAGGGACAATATATCAACAAAAACAAACTATGCAACCACTGTTATGTAAGAAGCACCGCCAACATTAGTAGCAACCTTGTTTCTTTCTCTAAACGTTTAACCACTAAGAGCGCTATCACAACTAGATATTCAGACAACAACACTAAATGATGTTTTGTCAGTTTCTTGTTAAATAATACCCAGCAGTTACAGTCGTCATCAAAATTCGACAACACGTAACTACTATATGTATACAACTCTTAATGGAACAAACACTATGAATTCATTAGGAACCCGTCTTTGGAAACACCCGTTATTACATTGTTTTGTTATAATAGACACCACACTGCATAAAGACAACTTGTAATGAAAGCACCATCGTCTTTCTTATAACAATCATCACTAAGGGCACAAGAGATGCAGGTAGACAGCCATGTGCAAGGTTGATAAGGATGTTGGCTTTGCAAAACATATCAATGGCTAGAAAGGAACAAAATCACAAGGACTTGTATCACATACATGTTTCTTTTGATCAGTAGAAAGGTCAAGGTCATATATGTAGATTTTCTTTCCTGGCATATGACTCTGCAGTGACGCCACGAGCTGGGTAACTTGTTGGTAGCTATGGATTCCCGCCGCCGTAACGAATGGGGGAAACTCGTGATCTTCGTCGTTCTTTTTAGCGTCTTTGATGGCCTTCTCGTTTAAATGCTGTATTACCAGTGGATTCAGTTTCTCTCCTTTAAACAAATTAAAAACGATTTTCGACCTGGTCATCAACATGTTCTTACAGTATGTGTGCGAGTTTTTGGTGGTCGCAATTCATTTTAATGGTGACATGGTATGACTGTGATCAATATAACCCGTATATATTTATAATATCGCAAATAGCTAAACAACTTAAAAATTAAACATTTGTGTTCATTTACTACTAGCAATGACTCAAAGATTCGTGTAAGTAGGAACCGTAACAAGTAAATACGTTGGGTTTATGGTTCTTACAATCAGCCTAGCTAAACCACCGTGTATCAATACAGCGCACTTAATTCAGCGATGATATAACGAGGTACCGTAATAATCCAATTAACTGTCTGTACACTCACCCATCTGATTTACAGCCTCATTGAATTCTCTCTTTTCTGGGATAATCACATTTTCTGGTATCATGGCATTGTTAAAGGTATCCCCATTCATAGCATCTATGTCCAGTTGAGCCGCCTGTGGAATATATAGGAACAACTAAGTGTATGTTCCTGTTGCACCAATCAATAGTTGTAATGGCTTACCCGACCTAATACCGTCCTGGATTCGTAAGAACACTGCTTGCAAAGTAATGTGCATACGATGTTTTGATAGTGTGACACAATCATGACATTGTATAAAGTTTATCTATTAAGTTGGTTGGTTGTCAACTCTTATTATGGTGATAGTTTCTTAACTGAGACATTCATAGACGGTGGGCTTGTCATTGAGCTTCCAAATAAGTTTGCATTTTTATTTCCATTTATATGCATATTAAAGCTGTACCATCTAGCATGGCATACGTGACTTCCATTTGAAACTAAATCAATGACGACAACTGCAACAGGTGTTCAAGTAGTTGAACAAGTAAAAAACAGAAATGTCCATGAGATCAAATTTCCTTGAAGGTTTAGTAAATGAAGATATTAGGTTCACAAAGGTGGTTAAAAACGTTTTCGGTAGTTTTCTTTGCGCATCCAATTGCGCAGGTGTTTCGTAGCCTCAAACCCAAGGGTTGCGCGTTCGAATCCCGACGGAGGCGTAATTATTTTATTTTTTTAATTTCCCTATTTATTTTTAAAATTCAGTTAAAAGTTGTTACAAAATTCACTTATATGTTCGCAAACTCACTTGATTTTGGTGATTTTAGGCAAATCATTTTGTATTTCGGGCTTTCTACATGCACTCATATTGAATATAGAATATAAGTAGTACGGTGACATATACTCTTATCACTTTTTTGGATGCATAGTATATAATATACCTTTGTTCATAACAAAAACTCAACTTTCTATCGAACATTTTTTTATCGAAATGTGTAAGATATACCCTTTGATCACTAGTTTGGCTCGAAATCACCAACACTTAAACAACACAACAGTCGATTATTTTTTTCATCAACTAGTTTTGCCCATTTTGTGTAAGCCTTTTGTGCAATGAACTCCTATTAATGCACAAAACTTACAGACCTAACATTTTAGTGTTTTGTTACAACTTAAGGACTTGATAAGAGAGCATATGAAAATATCCAAGTAAAGTCAAAATTGGTGGCAAAGGTGGGTGTGTTCAACATCATGTTTCAACAAAAAAACGAGCACGGTGACCTACTGTTTTTATTAGCTTGTTGAATTCACCATTAAATTTCCTGTAATATATGTAAATATATTAAAAAAATCTATCCAAGAAAAAACACTGCCGAAAACGTCTTTAAGGGAACATACATATGGAACTGAAAACAATGTTTCACTCAGACAGGTTTCGAGATTGTATAAGTTTGGATATAAATACAACACTATGAATACAGACTTCATGCTACTCTTTAAGACGTGTAATCACTATGACAACTAATTACAACTAACCTGGTCTTGATCCATCTGTTCATCAGCCACTTCATTGACAGCATCTTTCAGAACCTCGGCTAAACGATGTTCAATTTCATCCTCAATCTCTAATTCTTCTCGTTCTCTATCTTCATTTATGATGTCCATAACATTCTCCATGACCTCTTCATAATGATCACCCATATCTTGTCCTTTGTTGTCATCTTGATAGTCTATATCCTGTTGTGCATTACCATCATCAATATCTCTGAAATCATCGTCTCTATTACCATTCATTTCTACTACATTGTTATCGCGTTGATTGTCATTAAAATCATTATGCCTCCTCTGAAAATCGTCATCCAGCCTACCATTTCGTAAACCTTCGTCTGCGTATTGTTTTTGTCGATCAATAAATTGCTTCTGTTTGTCTATATATTGTTTTGGTGGATCGGCTCTATCTGGAATTTTGTTTTGGTGTTTCAAATCGGTTTCTTTCCAGGGATCATTCAATGCTTCTTCATCACCTCGTTCTTGTTTCTCTTTGAACTCTTGGAAGACTTTGTCGATTTCTTCTTTCACTCTTCTGTCTATGGAAAGTTTGAGGTCAGGATCCTCTGGAGCTTTACGATTGTCATTCAGGCTCTTGACGAACTCGTTGCCTCTAGTCCAGAGATCAGCCGCGTCGTCTTTCGATATCTGCAAAAAGTTGGTTTTAACATGCATCAGTGGTTTATTTCGATATACAATGGTTTTTACTACATTTGTTAATTTTCTAGACACCATCAATCGTTTGGTAATTAGTATCGTTGCGTAAATCAAAAAGAGTTTAACGCCTTCTACTGTTATGCTGCACGTTCAATATAAGACCCTTTTATTGAATTTTATACTGTCCATACGTGTTTAAAATCCATATAAACCTAGGTAACATGTGTTGGTGTACATTGTTTCTATATTTAATCTATAACAGCATCTTGACGATGTAATGATCAATGCATGACAAATACCACACAGTCAAACGCAACGGTCTCCAGTAACAATAGCGGCAAAACACTACTATTGCGTCAGTGTCCTGTTTCTTGTGTTACGGAGGTATTACTTATGAGAAAGAATACCGTGCATGTTGATGTATATATGAATCAGTCTGGCCGTTAAATGTTTACATCTCATCAACTTCAACACGTGGACAATGTAAAGAGACATGTCTTTATCTTAACATAATACATTGTACTAATATATAAACTCATTAGCGTTAGAACCGTTCAGCAAATACGTTGGAGGAATAATACAGACGATCGTTTCACGTAAGACATGAACACATGAATTCACATACTTAGATCGAATGAGAGAAACTTTCCCAAATGACATAATAAACACAATCTGCATTCAGCCAATAACAGTTGTATCACTGACAATCAAACTTAATGTAGTGTTTGTGAGCATTACTCTGTTTAATTAGTATATTAAAAGACAGTTGGTGAGTTCTGTTATCGAGTACATGTATACGAAAAGCAATACGTGTCTATTATGACAAAAGCTTTGTTTATTTACACGTACATGCTTTGTAAGAAATGGCCAAATATCCTGAAAACATATGTCAATAGTATGCCTTCAACGAGAAATATGACACCGAATGTCATGCTAGTTTACATTTTCGTTGGTCGAGTTTTTTTATTTAGTTTATTAACGAATTTATCCAAAAAATGTAAAACTAAAGTGTCAACAGCAACACTGAATGTGAGTCTGAGTTTTATCGCAATTTTTTTATTTGTTCGCCGGTCAATCAGACACATGCCTACTGTAAACGAAACGTTACGTTACGTGCGTGTTGATGTGTCCAGTTTGTATGATGTATAGCTTTAGATAAAGAACACTGAACGTTGTACTGGATGTATTTACCTCAGCTGTACACGTGTTCGATTGATTCATGTTGAACACGGACACAAACTATGATCAATGGAAGCCTCGATATATGAGAACATTAACTTCAAACAAATGCTAGTGTATGTAAAACACATTGACATTCGTATAGACCAATCAAATGGTCAAGTTCGAGGTAGTCAATATAGAAAAAATGTTTAGAGAAGATTCTGCTCGGTTTCGTATATTTGGTTAACTCTTTCATCAACACTTCATTTATATTGTGGTGTTCAACTTGTTTGTAAATGTCTTAAACCGTACACAATTATATCATAACAAGCACACACAAAACTTGACAAGCGTGGGTAAACATAAATATTCTAAGCAAGTAAACTACTATTTTAAGATTATGCTCAATTGAAATTCAAGAAGAATACAACAGCAATATGCTTCATATATAAACGACACCTAACGGTAGAACTTATTATGCATATATTTTGAAAATAGTGTAGCGTTGTGAAGTAACAAGACGTGATCTCTTCGTAACTATATTGCCGAAATCATACTGCTTGCTCTCCAAAATGAGCCAGAATATATACGTTAGAATACAAAAACAAAATAGGGTTTGATTGTCACTTAGCAATACATACACCTTAATAATATTAAACATGTACCGAATGAATTTAAACAATTGAGGGTTTTCTCACGTTCGAATTGAATATTACAGTGGGAACGGCTGATGCAATTGTACATGCATCTATTGTCCGCTAACCGAAATGTCAAAATCTACTTGAACATGATCCAACATCAACAAAGTGTACATGTTACAGGTGCAATGCTTTTGAAATAGTGTTTTAAAGTCTCGTATATTTGACATATACTTAAGTAGCAATACAACAAACATATATAATTGAACAACATAATTTCATAACTAATTAACAAATGGGGCATTATGTTATGATAGAAGAAGAAAACAAAGTATTACTCTCCCATCAGTTGTCACAGTTTTAACAAATAAATCGTTTTAATTATTACCTCCATTAAACGTTTACTTACTATTGTGATCTTCTGGTACACAGAAAATAAGGAAAAGCACACTATTCCAACTATGCCATATTTAATCAACGATTTCATCTTAAACTTTCTCATCAGGCTTCTAGATACGGGTATCAAGTTAGCACCTAACTCAATATTGTCCGCGTAATGAACTATATTCCTTTTCCGCTGCATCCTGAACGGGGATACGCTTCCTTTTTTCCAGATAAACAATTTTCGGACGACGATATGATTTGTTGTTTTAAGTCTGTACCGTATGGGATGGCATCTTGTAAGGCACTCGAAGGGGCATTTCTGGTAGATTTACTAACACACGTCCTACCTGAGTTGTGTTCGTCTCGGTGAATGTGCATAACTAATTCACGTAAACTGGGGACACGGGTCGATTATGTGTGTATGTGTGTGTCACATGGATAAATAGAGGACCACAAATGCAGCTTATACAAACGACTACCTGTTGATTTTTATAGGAAGGGGAAACAATGAAATAAGGCAAAACGACATAGGGTGCATCCGTTTTCGATAGTATTTAGTATATCAAGCTCTGAATTCTCCCCGCTGCGGGCCCTTTTGCTCGTCAATAACTACATGTGGCGTTTCACAGGGAGGGAATCTTTTCTACGTAACTAGTAATCAATGGTCGACAGTAACAGCTTGCCTTGGTAATTGATATACAACTGGAATCTTTACACGTTTATTAATTTCGTCAAAAGCCTAAAGAGAATAGCCTGCTTCATCTAGGGATATTTTTATGCGGATGTTTGGAAATAGTTCTATGAATTACGCTGCTCGGGTCGGTTCTCTTATTTTTACCTAGTTGTTGAGTGGGACCACGGAATGTGTTCGATGGGTGGTTGCGTGTCAATGAGCTTTCTTTGATCCACACATGTGAGCCGTATGGTGAAAAATACTAACTTATGCGACATATTCTTTTTGCACAACTGGTTTAATTAACATTTTCACTTTCCTCCAGAAGAATCCCCTACTGGTTGTTAAGACAGTTCAATAATGACAAACCGGCTGTGAGCAGCAATTCTTGTCATATAAACTTGTTTTAGACACGTTTTCTTTGATATCAATGGAACGATGGTGATATAAGGTTGAGATGGAGTCATCATGTTCGAGTTTAGAAAGTAGTATCAGCTGGGTTCGCGAAGGCTTAACTAATGCCATTGGGTAGTATGTTGTTTCATAACAGATTGTTGATGATTTGCTTTAAATAACACTGTTATCGCTGCATAATATTATTTCAAGTGTGCGTGTAAAGCGGGCATTTCACCAAGGATTGTTTTGGTCCCGATAGTACCCGATCCTTTTTTAAGGTCGATCTGCCGCATTTTTGCCAAAATAGTCGGGAACCTGCGAGCACTACCCTATACCTTCGGAGGAAGATCTAACGCGATCCCTCAGTCCTCCGAGGTACCAAAAAAAGTAAACGTCGGTCCGTGGTCGTATTGGTCGTCCGAGGGTCCCCTGAAGGTCCCATTGTCTTAAGAAACAGTCAGAACATAATTTATCCTGTTTTTGTTCACCCAAGTGTGATACAGTATAACGGTGTACATTGTCACCTAGCACGTATAACCTTAAGTATTGAGTATTTACTGGGATGCAGTAAAACATTAATAGTACGTTGATACATGGGCCTATACAATGTATCCAGTATCTACAGGCACGGATGTACCGACACTGTATGTTTGGAACTATTTGTGAGTTATTTGCGTGTACAGCCGTAATTATGTACTTACATAAATCCAAATTAAAGTCAACCCTAACCTCTATGATATGAGGTTAGCTACAGTTTTCATGCAAATAAAGGGACATAAGTAGCAAATGTTGTCTCGCAGTGAAAATAGTAATAGAAGGTCCATGCGTAGGACAATACAACATGTAGTCCAATTTACCGATGTACGTTGAAACCTCGATAGCAAGTTCGCAGCATATATATCTAGCTCATGCAGAGTGATGTCGCTTGAATACAAAAGAAATGGGTCACGAAAACTATGAGTCCATTTGCTTGTTCCTATAATTATATCGGCCAAAGGTTGTTCAATCAGCTGGTGCATTTAGTATAAGTATAAGTTACTCATACACGCTGTTAAGACGGTGGTATTTATCAACGAAATTGTGTTTTTGTGCGTGTTACAGTTAATGTATTTACAGGAGTTCACACCTGCTGATAGAAGTAATAACATCCACCTCCGTAAGCTTGGTACACTCACTATGGATGAATACAAATGTTGCTTGAAATCACGTGTACTTTTATTTACTTGTAATGTGAAAACTACAGGATAACCTCTGCTAGGTAGACCATTACTGGACATCAGAGGCGAAAGGTCAGAACAGTGAGTCAATGTTTAGAAACAATACTGCTCTTTATACAAAGTTGCCCCTGTATGTGATTATTGTGTTCTGGACATTACTAGACTAGTAAATAGTCCATAGTTAACCTAACATCGTTCCTGACTTATCCACACAGTACCTAGCAATAAATTAAACGTATTTGACAATTCTCTTTGTCTCTTAAATGTTTGTCCTATCCAGTGTTTAAAAGCGGACCGTTAAATCTAGAAAACCGGACGCTTCCATTTACCTAGTTGTGCTATTACCTCCATGGGGTTACGTTCTATTTTAGATAAGTTGTCTTCTTTGGTTTTATAAGAAGTTTCACTGCAAACAACCCTCCCCAAAGTTCAGCGTTCAATAAAACGTAATGCAGCCGTTCTTGAAACTGTTGACATAACTGGACCTTTATATGTTAGCGTCTCTCTACAATAATACATACACTCTCCTTTATATGTTAGCGTCTCTCTACAATAGTACATACACTCTCCTTTATATGTTAGCGTCTCTCTACAATAATACATACACTCTCCTTTATATGTTAGCGTCTCTCTACAATAATACATACACTCTCCTTTATATGTTAGCGTCTCTCTACAATAATACATACA
>ENA-OREC01001296-OREC01001296.1-marine-metagenome-genome-assembly--contig:-NODE-1296-length-12388-cov-15.072212_pt1 | contig 12388 bp, 3 predicted proteins | sample MGYA00248626_ERZ508543 | MGnify/ENA primary metagenome ERZ508543 (study PRJEB26211, sample SAMN05518279) | marine metagenome | isolation source: Puget Sound, Washington, USA | host: Bankia setacea... | reverse complement strand
TGAAAGTGAATATTATAGCATATATAAGTTTAGAGAACTGTAACTGGTTGACAAAGTGTTTTCTGTTAACAGTGAGTCTGGTTCTGATGATGCTTCCATTCCCAAATGTCCAGTGTATTTTGAGTGACAATTGTGTTACTGTAAAATAGTTTTATTTTGTGGTGCTCTCTAAGAATTTTTCATGAATATTATCTGTTGGCAAAAACCCGAATTCAAGTGTCAACGAATAGAAATTCAATAGACTTTTAGTATAGTTAATACAAAGACTAAATTATGCCACACAATACACAAATATATATGTCCATGTAGAAAAGTCTTTTTTTTAGGAAAAAAACAAAAATTAGAATGCCCCCATAAATGGTCGAATCGCCAGTATTTACTGCTGTTTTCCCATCCTACACCCATATTGACCGAATGCATCTGTCTGTCTGTAGTCTCCACTGAGCAATGGAAACGGTCATTAGTTGATCCACATGGGAAATATGAGCTTGTTTCACCCATCATAGAGTTAATATTATTGCTTGTAAATTGTATTGTAATATATCAGGAAATGTGAGTAGAGAAAAGTTGATTGTCATCATTGCGGCAGTGGTGGAATGCATGGTAGGGTGGAAGCTTTTATTGATATTATTAAGCGTAATCATCGAGCAGTGGGAGAAAAAATAGTGGGGTGAGGGGTTTTATTAAACTATGTCATAATGTTTAAACTTGATTGGTGATTTAATATTACGCTTTTTTTCTCTCTTTCTACAATTAATTTGTATCAAATGCAATAGCATTGATAATAAATGGAACTAATGATAAATTGTTATTGGATTCATAATGAGAACAGAGACAGTTATTGTATGAGAATATTGACCTGAAACTATGGAATAAATAACATGGACCAAAGCATTGTAAAATATGTACGACAGTCAAATCCACCTATTTCACAATTCAACAGTCTGTGTAATGAATTCACGAGTCTCTGGTCAATGTTTGTATACAATACTCGGTAACATTTTTATTTTGTTGACAGTTTTAAATAGGTATACTACATAATCATTCTCATTTTTTTCATGTGGATATAAAAAAAGACTTGATATTCATTGCTTGATATCAAAGTTAAGTCATAGCAAGTAATGTTTTAATCTCATATCTCGCAAAAATTAGAATAAAGAATAGAATTACCTGATACATCTACATGTACATGTATTTAATTAACATACAGATATACAAGTCATATTTTTTAAATTTAATTTGTAGATTAATTTGAAGAAAACAGAATAAAGAAAAACATACAGGTTAGATGATATTGGAAACATTGAAAAAAGAATAAGCGTCCCCAGGGATTAACAATTAAGTTGACAGTATTTGACAGTATATAATACATGTATAGTTATGTTAGATACCTATTTGTTTGTCCTTTATATAGATGTGTGCTGGGCTTGTGGCTCTGAATAAACAAGCACTTTACCTGAACAAGTATTGATTATTGTACCTCATCCGATCAATGTGTTATATCTATATCCCAATGATTGATTTTTTCATGCTTTAAAAGTTAGCTGAGAAATACCGATATAGCAAAGTCGTTTTTATCTTATCTTTACTTATCAGCACTTACATTGTTTTGGCTTGTGCATTTTCTATTTCATGTAAAGTATTAGTTGTTTGTGGTGAACTTGAACGGTTCACACACATGTTTGGACTAAGCCAAATGTCAAGGCTCACTGTTTCCCTATAGCTACAGCAGTTTACAGGCCTGTTTCAACATTGGTCAGTTATCTAAGTGAGATATCAGTCCTAGGACAAAACAGCACCCTGTACTCTAAGCTGCAGAACCAATATTTGTAGTTAACTAAGCTTTAACTATAATGCAAAACTGTCATAGTATTATACACCACATAATAACTATTAGATAGAGAGTTAGATAAAAGTAACTTTACTCTCTAATCATTGATTGATAAACATTGTCCACCAAACCAAAACTGATCCATACTGTAAACACCACAAAAAGTGTGTGCTATTTAATAAACCATTCTTTCAGAAAATGTACTCTGCACCGTCTAAATTGCCGACAAATTTTGGACAAATGAAAAAAAGAGGAGATACGCATTGATAAAATGTTGTTCACACTAAAGATCGAGTATGCCTTCCCAAAGATAATCCATCCCTTGTATACAAACAGAAAACAAATTAATATAAAACACTTGAGGTCTAGACAGTTAAACAATCAGAATAAATATAGTATAAATAAATGCTGAAAAAACACTACAAAACAACCCAGGACACAAAACTGTAAATTTGACAGGTACGTAAATGTGTAGGTTTTACAGTACTGCAGTGTTTAGGCCATGTTTACTGTACTCCCCTTGCCCAGGTATGTAAACAAACATTACAACGTGTAAAGATCAAGATATAGACAGAAAGGGAGTACACTGTACAACTCTTACGTGCAGATGTGGAATGTAACTTTAATACTGCCAAGTTTTTTTGTTTTCCTTTTTTTGCCATAGTGTATGCAGCAACACTATTACTAATGCTGACCCAAAGTGAGTGGATTTAGGTTGGAGCATTATTGGATTTGATGCTCAGATTGGATCAACTGGAAAGTGTTTAAAGCTAGAGACTGGTTTCCAGTTTGTGAAGTTTTCAAGCATTACTGTGGCTTAAATTAGTGGATGCAAATGCTGTGAAAGTTGAGAAATCTAACGTTTAAAGTGTTAGGAATTAGTATAAAGTGTCCCTAATGTGTTTGGATTAACTCTTTAGACCAGTAATTTGTTATTATAATCTATGACATTAAATTGCTTGACTGTGATTCATACAGTGAAACCTGAACTTTCGTATTTTAACTCTCATATTGCCAGGACCTTGTAACAGCCTGATAGTGTTATTATTGTACAGGGATTGAAACAATGTAAAACCATGGTCTGAGAGAGATCTGTGGAACTGGAAACTCAGGAAACTGCTCACTGAATTACTCATACTCATAACAAGGATTTCAACTGAGAGGAACAACATGTTAACCCTTCAGTATACACAAGGAATAATTGTTTGGAAAGTTGGAACTTAACTCGTCTAGTGATGACTTAGTTTGAGAAAAAAACTGAAAACCTAGCTTTGAATGTGTTTTTTACTGTATACATGCAACTACAACCTTATATAAACTATTGAACTATATTATCTCATTGGTGAATGTTGAAATTACCAGTTTAAGAGATAAAGATGGCAGTAACATGTAATACAAGTAGGTCAGAAGGTCAGTTTATCATGGGAAAACCCAGGAAGAAAAGTAAGCGCTACTCATGTTTACAGTATATATTTATACCACTTCTTATAGTTATATGAAAAACACTGTCAGGTTTTTAATGTTTTTAATTGTTAACATCCTTAAGCAACAATGGACACTTATAGAAACTAAGTTATGTTCTAATTCCCTCTATAATCCCCTCTACATATGACACACTCTCTTGTATGACCCTTTTAGATGACATAATGTAATGTAATAATTCACGTAGTCAATACTTTAGTACCTAACATTTTAGAAATGTTCAGTACAATATTGTTAAAACCTATCTTACACAATACAGTAAAGTTCAGCTATTAGGACAATTCGATAATGATTAGACCAGTTCCCATTTAAGACCACATTAATCATTTTCGGTCCCAAAGTATTTGTTGTGGCTAAAAAAAATACCACCTTTTCTTGGTCCCTTAGGATTGTCTTACTAATGTAGTCACTTCATTGCAATACGGGTAATGATTATAACATTAAATGTGCTACCCAGATACTAGGTTGCAGATCATATATATTAGTTTATGTTTTGTTACCCTACATATGATCACCCTTTTAAACCTTGAACTCTTGAGTAAAGCTATATGATCTGTTTTGTTGGTTCACAGATAAGAGATCTATGAATCAATATTTCTATTGGTGGCTTTAGGAGTTTTCTATCCATAGAATGTCATGAATCATTTATATCAATCATTTTTCAGATATACCATAATTATGTAAATGTGCTGTAACTGTATACATGTACCAAAACCTTTACAACATAGTTACATTCATTTCACTCCTGGTACACTTCAGTAACGGATTAATAATGCATTTTTGCCTACACATAAATTTCTTTAAACTTTGCAATCAATATCCAAAAATGTTATAGAAACAAGTTGTACTTGATTGCAATTCTCATTTGATATTTAATAAACAGCTTAACAAAAATAAGCAGACGTGTACAGTGAAACCAGATTGATCTGAATTTTCTGAACACGGAACTTTAAATACAACAGGAACACACAATATGAACATCAAAACACACAAATAACAATGAACACACAAAGAACATTGAACACACAAGGAACATTGAATACACAAGGAACATTGAACACACAAGGAACATTGAATCCACAAGGAACATTGAATACACAAGGAACATTGAACACACAAGGAACATTGAACACACAAGGAACATTGAATACACAAGGAACATTGAACACACAAGGAACATTGAACACACGAGGCACATTGGACATTGATTGCATCATGAAATCAAAAGATGACTAAATTGAAATGCTAATTGTGTAGATTTGAACAAACACAAATCATCCACATACATACTACTACCTGGGTACACCTATACCTTAATTACCACCTATATCTTTATTACCACCTATACCTTAATTACCACCTATATCTTAATTACCACCTATATCTTTATTACCACCTATATCTTAATTACCACCTGTACCTTAATTACCGTATGTAAGCTATAGGTTTCGTTTTCTCTTTAAATTAAATATTGCTGCTGGCAAACTATAGGTTTCATCATGTACCTACACTATGGGTGTTCTGACTGCCAATCACTGGTGTGTGTATTAATTACTGTTGACAATACCTGGCCTTCACTTAGTACTAACGAGCTAGTGTGTCAAAGTCAGCTGTCTTATAGAGTATACTACAATAATAACCCCTGACAGTCTAGCTACAAATCTGTCCTAGTTCAGTGTCATGGGGAGATATTGTTTGGTGCAAGTTACACATTTTTATAGTAGTAATTTAACACATACTACTCTGCTCAAATAAAATTTATCTGAAAATACAAGAATATAATATTATGTTTACCCCTTGTTTTAAATTCCAATGACTTATTTGGATGAAGTAATTAAGTCTCATATTGATCAGCAAGAATGACCCCCTACCCTTAGAGCTGGACAACCCTCTAATTAAACACTTGATTTACACCTAGATTTACTTGGCTAGTAATTGGCCTAGACTACTTTGTGTAAGTCCAGTCAGAATGGTCTTATTAGAAAAAACTTCATGTCACAAATGTTGAATATGTTTCCTGTTTTTATTTTTAGTGGACTCCTTGTTGAATGAATTGAGCCAGGGCCAGGACTTGTACAAGATCAAGGGTGGAGGTATCTTGTATCAAAGAGAGTACTTCCTTGACTCCAAAACATTAAAACTTTCGTATACAGGCTCCAGAAAGAAGTTCCGTAAAAAGCCAACTGCATGTAAGTATCCTTAGCAATTGTCATGTTCGTAATTACGGTGCACGGTCACGCTGAATATGTGTTGCACCCCGTCTCCTTCTTTGGCAATTTTATTGTTGCCAAAAAATGATCACTTGATTCGTACCTCAACATGTTGTGTTTTTTTCCGGAACACCACTTTTCTGAATGTTTAGCTGTACTTTTTTTTTTAAAGCTATAAAAGCCAGCTGTCTATTTGTATGTTTCATTAATTTGCAATAGATAATGTTATGCAAGTGTATAAATCAAATGCGATAATGTGAAATACGTAAACAAACAAAAACCAATAACAAAACACGATAATAGGTAGAGCAGGTAAATATAATACCTCAAATATAGCAATAAATGGTCAGTTTTAGACTTCCATTACCAATTATAACATTGGTCAAGTGGACACGGACAACTAGCCTTTCATAAATTCTCTATATCTAGTTCAACAAGTATGACCACAATGATCCACATAGTGCACTGTTATTGAACCTTTAGTTTTCTTGTGACAAAGTTCTGCAGTTTTCCTAAAATGAATACATTGGTAGTTGGGGATTACGCTTGCTGAATTCCATCTTCTATACTTATACGCTTAGGCTAAAATGAAATAAATTTTAAAAAACACACAAAAAGATTGCAATTTTGTCCAGTTTTCATTATAAAAGTCTTCATACATCTATGATAATATTTATAGTTTTAAATATTCATAATTACTGTAAAATGGACAAACTAAAGTAAGATGTTGTTTCCGTTTTTTTTCTCTTGAAAGTGTTAAACATGCTTTTTAGTTTGATTTCGATTCTGTGTGAAAAATGATAATACAATGTACATGTAGTATAAGCAGACACTATTTTAAATGTCTAGAGTGGTCCTTTAAATGTCTAGAGTGGTTTTAAATGTCTAGAGTGGAATTCTAAATGTCTAGAGTGGTCCTTTAAATGTCTAGAGTGGTTTTAAATGTCTAGAGTGGAATTCTATATGTAAAGAGTGGAATTCTAAATGTCTAGAGTGAAATTTTAAATGTCTAGAGTGGTTTTAAATGTCTAGAGTGGTTTTAAATGTCTAGAGTGGAATTTGTTAAATGTCTAGAGTGGTCCTTTAAATGTCTAGAGTGGAATTTTAAATGTCTTGAGTGGTCCTTTAAATGTCTAGAGTGGAATTCTAAAAATGTCTAGAGTGGAATTGTAAATGTCTAGAGTGGTCCTTAAAATGTCTATAGAGTGGAATTCTAAATGTCTAGAGTGGAAATCTAAATGTCTAGAGTGGAATTTTAAATGTCTAGAGTGGAATTTTAAATGTCTAGAGTGGAATTTTAAATTGTCTAGAGTGGAATTTTAAATGTCTAGAGTGGAATTTTAAATGTCTAGAGTGGAATTTTAAATGTCTAGAGTGGTCCTTTAAATGTCTAGAGTGGAATTTTAAATGTCTAGAGTGGAATTTTAAATGTCTAGAGTGGAATTTTAAATGTCTAGAGTGGAATTTTAAATGTCTAGAGTGGAATTTTAAATGTCCAAGAGTGGACTTTTAAATGTCTAGAGTGGTCCTTTAAATGTCTAGAGTGGAACTTTACAAGTTGCTACATTATAGATGTACGTCAAACTTTTTCCACAAGATTAAGTAAAAGATAACCATGAAGAGAGAATGCTATATGTGCTAATTGTTTACTATTTAATTGTATATTAATGTTTTGCACTTACAGTTTTTTTTCTATAATTTAAAAGTATTAACTGTTTTTCTTTTTTCTTTTTTTCTTTATGTTAAAGGAGCTTGATTTAAATTGTGCTGAAAATTTGTTTTAAACTTGAGAATCAAATCTGGAGCTATTTTAGGAATCTGAAAATCTTGTATTTCGAAACCAGTGACTTGTTGTTTTACTATTACCATTAGTATATTATGATCAATGTAAAAACTGTCATGTGTCATGTAATTGTCTAAAAAAGACTACAAGATACAAAATCTTAGGTATTTTGTCATCAACTATAACAGTAACCTCAGTACACGTATTATTATAGACTTAATGTTCTGCATTTATGTTATTTTGAATTTTGTATCTACACATTGTAATAAGTTGTACATTTTTGTTCAGGGCCACTTTCATCCATTGCGGAGGTGAGAGAGGGGGAAAAAGACTATGCCAAAAGGCTGGACCATCATAGGGTAAGCATATTCACTTTAGTTACACCTTTAATTAACCAAATTTACACCGTTGTCTTAGAACCTGTTTTACATATTTTCCTTATTTTTTATTTTATTTTTTTAGCGTTCAATATTTTCCTTATAAACCGTACACATAATTTTGCAGTCTTCAAACTTTCCACTCAAAAACACAAAAGTTTTCCCGATTTTAGAAATAAAACCTTACGTATATTTGTTCACATTAATTTTTGTTTCTAATTTCCTGATACAATATTGACACATATGTTTTCCATGTACATCTTAATCCTGTTTATCCCACAAGATTTCACTTCATAGATAGCAGTGAGTTAGTATAAATTTGTACAGCATAAACAAATTTTTCTCTTTAAATCTCAACCAATAGACGACAATAAAGGCAAACACATGACTAACTGTATTGTAATTGTGGATATTATAAGTGTGAATGTTTCAATGTAAAAGGGATATGTTTTTTGTGATACGTTTTTTATCTCTTACTTTAACGACAGCATAGAAACACTGTAATAAATTATTCCAAATGATATGAACTTTTGAGAAAGTATGTTTTTATTACATGTAGTTTTATGGTTGAACAATTCACAATTCATTTGTTTGTACCACATCAAAGACACCTACTTCTATTTATGCAAATTAAGGTATAAAGGCTTAAGTTTTCCCCCCAAAAGTGGTTCATTCAACAATAAGTTTCAACATACAAGAACAAATTTATTTTGAAAGATGTTTTTGGGTTCTCTACACATTTATTTGCTAAGCATATTGGTGGCATATGTGTATGCTTTATTGTTGATAAAATGCTGCCATGACTACACGATGCTATATTTCATGGGATGACAGCAACAGAATTTTTTTTTTCTTACATTTAAAGCTCAGTCTGCTGTCATCCCCATGCTGTGTACACAATGCTGAGACTTCATAAGATCTTGACTGCATTTTCTATATCAAATTAAAGCACATGTCAATATCTGCACATGTCTCGTACAAAGCTAGGGTTCAACCACTACTGTGCAGTGTGTTTGCCGTGTGCATTAATGATAATCCATTTATGTGTGCAGTGTTGCTATTCTGCAGTGTAGTAAATGCACATCTTGATATTGTTAGCTTTATGTTGTTGGTATTACAATGTATAAGTATACTGCTTCTGTAGTAAATACAAAGTCTCTTTTTCCCTTACGTTTTCTCCTCACCAAACATTATGTTGTTCTTATTATGCCGCAGGTTTGGGCATTTTCTCTTGTAATGTCTAACTAGTAAAACCTTGCTCAAAACATGTAAAGCATTAGACAAATTAAATTGTACCTCCATGTTTACAAACTGTAAGTGTATTATGTTTTTAAGTTTTTATGTTTCAAGCTTCAGTTAGTGTACTTTATCGGATGTCTTAATTAGTACATTTTACTGCAGTTATATAGATGTCAATTGTAAATACATGTAGAGTTTGTGATCAGAAGTGTGTATTAATCCTCTCTACAATTTGTTGTCATTTGTGCATGCCAGCTTAAACAAATTAGAAAGAGGAAAAAGTTTGGCAGATTTATAATTGTAGTAATATAGGGTGTAGTCAAACACACTTTTACACTTCAGACCACAGCTTTATATCATGTTTTATGAATAGTAAGATGGTTTCAGATTTTTAAATCGAAATTTAATGTATTTACCATTGTAAAATCATTTCAATGTACAATTGCTTAAACATGGTGCATCATTTTATTTTTACCCTTAAACTTGCAATCAGTTAATAAATGATGTTATCAACCAAATATATCACTGAAAATGGTCTGTTTATGCAGTTGTTTTACCTAGGCTTTATTGAATAGGGTTATATCTGGTTCTAATTAAGGTACAGTGACTTTGTAGAATTATGTCCCTTTAAAAAGTAAATAACTTTGCAACCTAACTGTTAATCAGTGTTATCATGAATAAACTTAAAGTCATGATGTATAAATAGTCCTACCTTTTGGCCTTGTCATATTGTATAGTGAGATCCTTGAAATCATCTTATTAATGTATGGTAGTTTCTCATCAAATTGTTCCCCTTTGATGTAGATGATTACATCAGTGACCTCCCTTTAGTACATTGATTTTATCTGTGAAATACTGTACTAGACTTAAATTGATATCCAGTTAGAAATGTTAATAGAACTGATTTGAGGACATATATTGGCAATATTGAGTTACTCTATTTAGTATGTGAAACTACATTTGAGTATGTACAACTACATTTGAGTATGTACAACTACATTTGAGTATGTACAACTACATTTGAGTATGTACAACTACATATAGTAACAAGCTTCAGTGGTATAAAGATGCTTTCCAGTTCATGAGTAAGTGTGTGTGCTGATTATATCTATATAGTGTATCTATAAATGCTTTAACTGAATTTTAAAAAGGTTGATGAATAATCCTGTGCATAATGGTACATAACCTGTGCCATAAATGGTAAATTCACAGGATATTATGTACACAAATATATGATAACATTTAAAGTGTCAGACGTGTGATGATTCATATATGAGTTCAATCAAGCAAATCCCCTGTACTGTGAACCATTGAAGGAGTTAAACTATAGAATTAGATATAAAACCTTTTAACCTACTCAATCCTTCTTTTATGTATACATAACTATTTTACCAGAGTTTGACAGTACTAAATCTATTATACGGGTACACATGATTTGTCATGTACACAAATCTTCAAAGTTATGAATAAATAAAAAGTTGCATAAACAATAGATCAACATGTGTTTAAATCTTAGAAATGATGTTTAGACCTCGATCTCATATGTTGAAATCTTTATCATCATTATACTATATATTTTATCTATAAAATATGTAAAAATGTCATCAAATTAATTATAGGGATTGCAACTAAAATGCAACTTATCTGTTAATTTAAATACAGAAGCAAAATAATCATACAAATTGAATGTAATTTATATTGGTTTTGGAAGTGTATTTACAAATACCTAAATTTTCAAAATATCAAACTTCGGTTTAATTGTCTATAATATTTGTGTCCAGCTATACTTTTCTTTACAAAAATGGTTAAAGCGATAAATACCACATTGTACAAAGTGTAGGACTTAAGTCTTCTTTAGATACGCCTCCACAAAAAGCTATACTTCATGCAAAGTGCATTAAGATAAAATGCACATTAAACAATCTATGAAATCTAACCCAGTGTGTCATAACAAATCATGAAAGGTACAATCATGTACACCCATATACATTATAATATGTAGTAGATTTAGCATTTATATATCATGAAACAGAAGATTTGGCAATATTTGGTTGCCTGAATACTTTGGTGATCTTTTATAATGCCTAAATAAAAGTGCACTTTTCAGCAAACTCTCATAACAAAATGTTGAGGTTAATGAAAAGGTTTATTGAAATAGAATTAAATGAAATATTGAAATTAAAAAGAGGGAACATTTCATGAAAAGTTTTTAGAATAATTTCCTGATAAATTAGCTGGTTGTCAAAATATGTATAGTAAGTTTAATAAAGACATCAACCACTATAAGATCATCAACATATCATAAATGCTGTAAACTGTATTAAACTGTATGTAACGTCTAATGCAGACTTTCTTCAGTTTTACTAAATTTTTGATAGATTTTTGTGCTTTACCTGCTTATGATTACAGAAGTTGTTGGACACTACATTAAATAAACGTTCAGACTACAATCATGTTGGAAGAATGAACATTTAGAAACTTTGACATGGGATTTATTTGGTTTCCCCTTGTCAAATGTAAATTCTAAAAGTAGACATTGCAAACACGTTTTTATTCTTATTGGAAACACGTGCAAGAATGTCACTCAATCAATTAAGAATTCCTTAATGAGTTTTTAAACTACAAAGGCTTGCTGCACACTGGTATATCTGATTTATTGTTTCTCTCTTATTTCAATTTAAGTTTAACACAGTGTTGCATTGACTGACAGTGTAACACAATCTTTAGATATTTATGAGGAAATGAACAGGTGCTGTAAAAGTTTATTGTTTTCAGAGAAATAGAATTAAAAATGTTCTTTAAAAAATAACTGGGATTTTGTGATATTTGAGCTAGTGTCAGACAACCTGACTTCAGGGACCACTTTTAAATTGTTTGTCTCATAAATTAATTTCACCCTGTCAATGAATACGAACTTGATGTTTGGCTTTGGGAGGTCTATACAAATGAAAAAAATAATGGAATACACAAACCCAAAGATATATATTTAAAAACAAAACAGCTATGAATATGACGCCTTCTACAGCATACATAGAGATGAACTAAAAATGTCTGCCCTTCTTACATAATCAAAACGCCCACTTTGTAACCACAGCATATAATGTTTGAAATAATTGTCACCTGAATCATACACCAACTTTGAAAGTTCAAAGTCCTCAACTCTGGTAATTTTTCAACTAATAAATAAGGTATCCAACTAATTTGTGAACTCTATGAAAACTTTTGATGTTTTCTGATTAACATTCCATTTTCTACTAGTATATTTTATACTACATGTACGGCATTTACTTTCCTTAGAGGTCTGTTTAGTATAAGTAGGTTTATAATATACACTATTTCAGTGTTCATTTAGTATAAGTAGGTTTATAATATACACCATTTCAGTGTTTATTTAGTATAAGTAGGTTTATAATATACACCATTTCAGTGTTCATTTAGTATAAGTAGGTTTATAATATACACCATT
>ENA-OREC01001295-OREC01001295.1-marine-metagenome-genome-assembly--contig:-NODE-1295-length-12390-cov-12.360757_pt1 | contig 12390 bp, 7 predicted proteins | sample MGYA00248626_ERZ508543 | MGnify/ENA primary metagenome ERZ508543 (study PRJEB26211, sample SAMN05518279) | marine metagenome | isolation source: Puget Sound, Washington, USA | host: Bankia setacea... | reverse complement strand
GTCTCACATTCACCCCTCATCAACAGTCTTACATTCACCCCTCATCAACAGTCTCACATTCACCCCTCATCAACAGTCTCACATTCACCCCTCATCAACAGTCTTACATTCACCCCTCATCAACAGTCTCACATTCACCCCTCATCAACAGTCTCACATTCACCCCTCATCAACAGTCTTACATTCACCCCTCATCAACAGTCTCACATTCAAGATTCAATACACGGCACATGTAAACAAAAGACAAGTTAATTATTCTATCCATGTAAACAAGACAAATTAATTATTATATCCATGTAAACAAAAGACAAGTTAATTATTCTATAGATCCATGTAAACGAAAGACAAGTTAGTTATTTTATCCATGTAAACAAAAGACAAGTTAGTTATTCTATTGGTTCTATCACTATAGCACAGCCAATAGACTTTCTGGTATTATAAACAACAAAGTAACACCATAAACCAGAGACGTTGGGGGTTAAATTGTACAGTAAAAGTCTGGGAAAGGTGTTTGAGAGCTGGTATAAACATAAGACTCTTTGTGCTCAGCCTGCATCGCACAAAAACACAGCCAAGTGCTTCTATATCAACACACTTGGCTTTCTTTACGTCATACGCCTGGAAATATTGGCAGCAGACATCATGGGTACTTGTAGACCTGAACTGATTTGTGGTGATTTAATTTTCTGATTAACGTGTGTTACCCTCAGTTTAAACTATTCTGTATATCGTACAATAGACATGCAACAGTATGGAAGAGGGTTGATGTAAAATCATGGACAAAAGTTGATGATTATTGTATTTAGCATAGCAGGAACAGGGCTGGATTTCATAATGTACAGCTAAATTAAACTCAGTGTTATTCCTAACATTTGCTGACCTGACTGTTTATGTTTCCTCTATTTTGTTCTTATGTTTACAACTGATGTTTATCCATCTGTAAATTATATGTTCTGCTATTAAAACTCTGGATATGTTTTTCCCCCCGAAATGTGTGAAATTTTATATAAAACTTAAGCTGGATTAAAAGATTATTAGATCCAGCCCGGCCCTATAACTTACTCTACTAAGAATGAATATACCCTTGTAACATAGGTGAGAATCTACCCCAAAACTTGATACAAACCATAGACTAGTTGTATACTGCATTTTCTGTACAAGTGTTATATCCTGTACCTTATTACTTATTGTGCTTTTTTAATAATCATGATACAGTTAGCAGACATGTTTTCCTTGATCCACCCCTTACCAACCAGTACTACCCTGTCAAATTGTTCAACTATAATTGATCCTGCATACAGATCCCCCTACCCCCCTTCCCTTACACTCAAAACAAGTTCTGACTTTCTGCATCAAAAATAGTGTTGCCATGGTTACGAGAGATGTTTGTACGTGATAAAGCATTTACTGGTAACACAGAAGTTTTCACAGAGCAGCAAGGATACCTGTACAAAACATAAGGGTTTCTCTTATTTTGAAAATGTTTAGAGAGCTGTTACCTGGTTAGAAAAGGATGAGCCGAGAATGTATCTAGTTTAATGTACAATATGCAGTAACTGTTAAAACAGAGCAAACAGAGAAGTTCTGCATAACACAAGCTTGGGCTGGAATTTATGCATAATACCATCTCAACAAACACGTGTATCAGAGCTGTGTAGAGTTAGGGGAAAGTTAACTAAGATTGATACTGTAAGACTTGGCTACCCTAAAGCCTTACGGAAGAGTTTCTTCTCACATTGATTACTGTTAGATTGATTGACCTTAATCTATGAACCTTAATAAACAAAAATAACCCCTGTCAGCCCTTGCACTGCCCCTAAATAACAGTCCTATCCTAAACAATATTTTTTCCTGGTCTAAAAAGGGGTTTTGTTAGGTAAGATTATTCTATAAATGCAAAGTTTTTCTAAGTTTAAAAGTGTTTTAAGTTGTACTGTGTTATGGTAAATGCAGAGTGATGATGTGGCTAACGTCTGAGCTCAGGTGTAAGTTCCAGTTGGTAGTCTGTTCTAAGGTGATACCTAAACTGGATTGCAATTGATCATTCATTTTCATGCACTTAAAAACTTATCATTTGTGTTGGAAAGCCAAATAAAAAAAATCACAGGGACAACGAATATTAAATCCAAACTATTTTTAATTGCTCAAAACAAAATCCACAAATTCAAAGTCCACAAAAGTGACTGTAAGGCAAACCATAAATGTTATGCCTATGAAGTTACTGAATCCACAGAATGTTTCACTTCTTATTTAAAAAGTCTCTATTGTATTTCTATCTATGTAGTTGCTTGCGAGAATTTTCCCCAAGCGAAAAAAAGATTTAACGACATAACTATGTAGGAATATCTATGAAAAATCTAGAAAACACTGTCTTTAAAACAAAACAAACCACTGTATAACTTACTTGTTCAAGTCTCGGACCTCCAGAACTTTTCCAAAGGTTCCTTCTCCGAGCGTAGACATAACTTCATCTGAAACAACAACAACATCGCAGTCAGCATCATCCTACACCAGTTTATATGCCCCACCCATCAAACGTACTAGATCATGAACCCCAAATTTTCATAGATCATAAACGCCCTAATACAATTCCATAATTTCTGATTTAAAGCATGCAGATCTATCTTTTGACAAATCACACAGAAATTAATGATCGATGGAGGTTCCCATTTTTGAGGGAAATCATTTTCTTGTTTTTTGGGATGATTTTTTTAGAAAACAAGTTTCACTACATTGTTCAGTCATTCAATTATTTGTCCGATGAGTCATATATGCTCAGTAATGCCAACTATCAAAAAAATATAAAATTTCGATGAATAAGCATGTCTTATAATTTTGTAAAATGGCCGATGCAAAAGGTAAGAAAGTTATGCTTTTGTAAAATGGAAGATCCAAAAGGTAAGAAAGTTGGGCAGGTAAAATGTGATGGAGGAAATACAGGTATAAGTTTATATGAGTGCATTAAGCATGAATTCACTTAACTAACAAAGATTGCACTGACAAAATACATGATGGTTAGTTTCCTATACAAAGCAGCAACGGTGCTGATAAGCATTTAGGCTTTCATACTCAGATCTTAAAACTTGATGGTTTCAAGAAAAAGGCTAGCTGAAACATATTGGTGGCAGTATGTTCTGTAAGAATAAAACATGCTCCAATATATTCCACAATCTTGAAAAAAAATGTACAAAAATCTAAATAAAAAATTGCAGGAATAAAATATATGGACAAAATAATAGAAACATGGCACATATGCAAGGAAAAGTAATCCTAGACTAAACATTACGAAATGGCAAGTACATCTAGCTTGCAGTATGTCTCCTTCTTGATATATCAGATGCCCATCTTCGTCATCCCTAACTTTATGCCCCCTATCTCCACTATCTTGACCCTGTATCCATGGCAACCATTCCCACCAGCAACCATACACCATTGGTTTCCATAGCAACACCATACCAAGGTCATCCAGCCAGCCAGGTCATTGCGGTTGTCGTGACGACATGGTTGATGGGGTTTGATGTAAGACGTGATTGGTTGGTAATTCGAACGAGTCATCAATCAACGGCATAATTTTCAGCCGCAATCCAGAATCGGGACATATGTGATAAAAATACGGGAAACAGGCCCCAGTAAAGATTGTGTCATACATCAAAATATAACGTAGCAAACAAGTTTTCTTTTCAACAGTGAGATCTACCCATAGTCTGTAGCTATATCTATTATCCACGTATCACCTACATACCCAGTAAGCCAACTTAACATCAAAAATACCTTGTGCCAAAAGTAGACTAATCCTTCTACCCACCCTTTTATCTTTTCTGCCAATTTGTTTTCTCTTTTTTTGTTGACGGGAAATTAAATGTAAAATGCATTTCTTATTTTGTCCTATTCCAACAAATTTCTGGTTTCCAAGTAACTTTTGTCAAATTGTGTTTCTTCCCTTCTTTTTTGTTTCCATAGCGATAGATTTCACCAGTTGTCAAGTCAACAAAGAGAGAGGCTTTTAATCGAAATCAGAATTGTGTTTTTTTTCATCAATAAGTTCAACCCAATTTTGATAACAAGCAGACCCTAGTGTAAGAAATGAACCCTTTTTCTACACTGCCTTGAATATCAAAGCAGCCAGCCACGAGTTCTATCTTTTAAAATCTCGTTAATCACATTTAAAAAGTTACACCATTTTCTAAACATTTATTTTAACAAGCTCTCAATTTTTATTTTTGTGTGTATTCTTTTCATTTCTTTTTCTCTCTCCTTATTCAGTATATGGCCTGCCTGTCATACAAAACTGGGTTGACATATTAGTCTTTAACATTTAATGGAACTAATGATTTTACGAAAAAAAAGAAAATTATTTGAAATATTTATAAAATTGGGCATTATTTACTATGAGATTTATAAAAATGTAATGCACTAATATACAAGAAAACATCATAAAGGCTGCCATAAGAACGTTCAACTCACTCGCTAACAAACTTCACTTTCTCCCAAACACATATGAAAACGGCAACACTCTCAAATTAAGGTCCTGAGTAACTAAGAAAACATCTTCTGGAGTTATTGTCTTTCTACAGCCACTTCGAAAACGCCTTCATTGAGATCTATGCAGAAAAACAACCTTATATGCACAAAGAACACCTTCATTGCCACAGAAAACCCTTTTGCTCATACAGAAAACCCCTAACACAATTGTGGAAATGATGGAAAACTATGAAATGTTACGCTTACAAATATTAAAGTGTCAACAGTACTAGGGATTTCGACAAAATACTAGCAACCAAGCTCACAGTGACAATCGAAAACAGCTACACTAACCACATGTGTAAGTGCTACGACCTACACAGGGAGTTTACAGTGTCACAAACATTTATAAGAGGTGCTAGTAGCTCTGTTACTTAGACTGCTTCAAACCTGCTAGGGGAAAACTACGTCACTTATAATAAATTACTTCCGCACAAATGTTAACGCATAACTTCACTTTCGCCAACCTATGTGAGTTAACAACTGCAACTGTGAAGAGCATTTGATGTGTCGATGCACGAAAGTTTTTTAAACCACTATTTTTTTTATTTTGGGGGGTTTTGACACTTAAGTCAACCTTCCATAATTTATTTTAATTTGATTGTAAAGTCACAATCGAATCTGTTCCTGGAACAAACCAGTACTTAGCAATAGTAAAATGATGATATGATCAACAAACGCATTTCACCAATATAGTAAAATGAAGGATTATCTACAAACTTTCAAACGCTGGGGTACATTTTATCACTGTTTGGCAGAAGTATAAGGAAACTAAAGATTCTTTTACGAAACTCAAATTTGATGGTGAGTCTATGAATTGGTTGGATTATCCTTAACATTTCTTTCATTTTATAACCAAAGCAACAAAATGCTCTTTTTATATCAAGTGTAAAACAGTGTAGACAAAACAGCTGTTATGTGTTTCCCTGTTTTCTTTTCATTCAGACTGCTGCATATTACATTCCAAACATAAGTGTCCTATTACAATATTACAACTTGTGGTTATGGCATTGCTACTTTTATCCTTGGGTACATGAAAACAATCTTGTTTTGTTTATATCTGTTATGTACCATAAGGTTCAGGACTTCATTAACAATTCTTTCATTTGTATTTTTTTTTTCTTCTTTAAACTCAGAATTTCTTTTGTTTACATCATATTTTGTTTATGCGTGTTCAATTATGAATAAGAGAGACAGATACTAAGCCCTGCTGTAACCTCTTTTTAAAAAAAAAGAAGATTGAAATTATATAATTATGGTCACTTTTAACTTTCTATTCAAACCAAAAATAGTGTTCTATATATAATATATTCCCCAAATGATGGCCTATCCTCGAAACTAAAATAAAGAAAGGCTTATTCTATGATGAGATAGTTCTGTTAGGCCACCAAATGATAACAAACGGACAGGAATGGGTTCAAAATACCAGACAAAAATGGCTAGATCAAACAAAGTAAATAAATACTGGGAATTCCGCAATTTATTACTTCCGTTGGACACTTTGTTTGCCTCTTATTTTCGTGGGTTCATCTAAGGAAGCTGGACCCAAATTAGAAAGTCAACTCGTGTAAATTTAAAGTAATACATGGGTGTATGGTATGGTTTTTGAAATCCAAGAATTTTTTTGTCATCATTATTTATGTCTGATGATAACAGAACATTTTGTGGCACCGAAACATTTCATGATTTTATGGTAAAAGCACCAAATACCATCAGATGAATAAATATATGTAAATAAACCAACTTATAGCCTTAGAAGTTCTGAATGCACAGTAGACTAGAAACAAGACCAGCATAGAGTCAAAAGTGTAAAAAACAAGGTTCAGAATACACAAACTCTAGAAAACCCAAGAAAGAAACTGAAACAAAATAAACTGGCTCAAAACACAAAGTAGGTAAAAAAGTACCATAACTGCCTAAAAACCCTCAGACCTAAGTTGAAAATAAGCTGACCCTTATAAGAAAGCCTATCACTATACAGTATACTTATATCAGCTGATTACAGACAGCAGAGCCCAATTAACAGCCAGGAAAGGGCTTATCAGGTAAACAAATACATTACATCACCAGCATCATGTTGTGAATTATCTACCCAGCATAAGACAACTTGCCCTGCAGCAGCTATTGGCTTTCAAGTGGACTGTTATTGAGCTGATATCTGGACCAATCAGTAGCTGGTAATTAGTACGGACAGACTTACACAATCTTAGCGATATGCGATATGTTGGACATAGGAAAAATGTACTGTTAACTTCTAGAGAACATACTGAACTTATAAACTGACAGTATTACTATAGGAAGAAGTCAGAAATATGATGACCACATAATCATGCTAGTAAACAAGAATTACACAAAAAGAACAACAAACCGATACATTTTTTGAAATTACAGGTAGAGTTTGGAGATGAACAGCCCACAACGAAGTGCTATTAAAGTACTAAACTTATGGTAGAGATTGGGGTAAATTGAGGGACCACCATTTTCAACCTTTCTCTCCTCTCTCATACCCTCTCTCTACAAACTCTCTTCCCCTCTCATACCCTCTCTCTACAAACTCTCTTCCCCTCTCAGACACCAATGTACCTTATCAAGCCCCAATCTGGGCCTCTCTTTCACCCGAGCACCATCTGTGTCCCCTGCTCCTGCCCGTGTCCTTGACCCTCTGTCTGCCGGCCTTGACATTCCATTCTCCGCGGCCCCGTTCTTCTCAAGTCGTGAATCAGTATCTGTTGTAGGCATATCCCATGCTCTAATACCCGCACTACTTAAAACGTCAACTCTCATCATAAATTACCCCTACCGCTAGGTTAAGCTTTGACCATTCAGTTTTTATCTCAGTTTTTTTTGGTTATCCCAGTTTCGTCTGTTGATTGACAAAGCGTTTTTCTCCCTAAGATGGTTTCTTGACAATTGATTGTGGGAGTATTTACAGAAACTGCCAAATCTTATTGATACAGTTTGTTTATTGGGTCAGATTGCCTGGCTGACTTTTCATAGACAATTTGAGAAAGAAATCAAAAACTTTTGAAGCTTTCGGTTCCTGAATTCAATATTCTCGGGAAACCAGAATAGATTTACGATACGTTGGCGATGATTTCCTGTAACTATAGCAACAATTTTCCCCTAAAAGTGCAATTTTCAGCTTTTCTGGCACAAAAGAGTCCTGTACAAGATATCTCCTCAAATATAATAATGAGAGATCTGCTATAAATATATAGACTTCAGTAGAAAATACACCGATGTACAACACAAAAGTCACCAGTATTATTATATAAGGCACGGAGTCATATATTGCACAGAAAAATAAATATATCACAGATTGGCTATATATAAACTACAGAAACACGTTCAACGGTCGAGATAGAAAACCAGATCTCTAATTGCACAATTCCCCAAAATTCTGAGCCGCTAAATTCTCCTTACATTCACACTTGGTATACCAAAAATCTTTATACAAAACTACTACCAACTTTTTAATACTCAAGTACTAGCGCTGTGTTTTCCCAGGCCTAATTGAGTTATGGCAGATTTATAAATAAACAAAAAATAATAAAATTAATAATCCAAGATCTTTATCCAGTTTCAGTTTGACACAATTTTTAAAGTTGCCTTGAAAACAGGTAACTTCCATTTATTTCCCAACGTAACTCTATCTTCACCAGAGAATTGATGGATCTCTCAAACTTATCCTTCTCGATAGGCACAGATAAAAACATGAACCACAAACTTTCCTTTCTTGAGCTTATCCTCCTCTCAACGTATCCCAACTGATTGAATATACCAACTTTTCTGGCCTCCTTCAGAAAAAAATAAACAGCACAAAAAATCGGTAATAAAAAGTTATTCCGTATGGCTTATCTGACCTCTAACGTTATTCACTGCCTTCCAGTTTCCTTCCTTTCACACACTGTAGCTCAACTATTCACAGGTCCTAAACATCCAAGTACCTCTTTCCCCTAGCACCAACACCAGATTGAATGAAGAACCCAAACACGTTTGTCGAAAAAGTTTTTTTTATAGACTCGGTATCTCTCACATATCAAAATGAGTCAAGAAGGCACTCGTGTGTACTGGAAGACATGTAAAGTTATAAGCTGTTAGGAATCTCCCATCTATCCCTTGCCTGTCTTTTTATACCTGCCACCCCTTTTCTTTAATAATAGGCACTACCCAAAATCTTTTCTGAGAGGGGTGCTGTTATCTATGTAAGTTAGAGAGCCAGGAAACTTCTCACAGCCTGAGATCTATCCACTATCCAATCCTCTGTGGTGGTTTTGCTTTTCTATCACTCATGTACACACTTACACACACAGACTGTATCTACCTGGCTGTTTGGTTCCATATGCCAAAATCGCCCCCCACGCCCTCCTCTCTCCCCACACAGCCAGCCCGCCTCAGCCATGTATATAAATAAACGTTGAACACATGTGAGATATTTTCAGACCAATCAGAACACCCCTTCTTCTCTCTCTTATGATTACTATCAAACATTAAGTATTAAGGTACATTTCAACTGTGCTCTTGCTCTCTCTCAGCTTCCAGTCTGGGGTTTTAAAGGTCAGCGCTCAAGTTTTTTTTTTAGCTCTTTAAGTTTTTTTCACTGTTACTTTAAAGGTCAGCGCTCAATTTTGGGGGGTAGGCTACAAGGGGCATTAGTTTCCTATTATATGAATTACAGGCCACTTATTTTATATACAGTCTGACTTTTACGAAAAAAGGACCCAACTCAGTTTACGGCACCAGTCATTCATCATTATTTCAACAACCTAATTTTTAAAACAAAATGAGTTAAGTAGTACCCCAGTTCTTTTTGCATGGAAAACTCTTACAAAATTCTAAAAAGCAACAAAAATAGACACAACAGTTCTATGACAGGGGAAGTAATCTAGAAGTAGATCTAGGCAGACATGTAACACTGACTAAAACTGAAACACTGAAACCTACATTTTAAAGCTCATACAAGGCCATGAAAAAATAATAGTTAAAGAGCAGAATTTTTTACACTAACTAATAAAGTGGTAACCTTATTCTTAGTTCAGATATCTTTTGGATCACTTTTAAGTCTAACAGTAAGATGCATATTCCATATCCAAAGACCACACTGTCTAACTGAAGTCTCCTAAATAAAAAGTTCTCATGTCATTCTAGAATTTGACCCCTTCTCTTTCTTGTTTCCCTAGAAATATATCAAACTCAGATCATGACCTTTAACTGTCCCACTTTTTAAATTGTTTACATGGTCTCTTGGAATTCACTTATAGCATATTGAGGCTGTAAAAATACCAAACCACTTGAAGATTAAAGCTTCCTACTGTTTTTAACGAAACAAGTAACTTGCGATTAGTGAATTTATTATTTTTTCCAGAATACCTTGTTTCTCATAAAAAAATTAATTAAACATGAACATTGGGCTAAACTTGTGTATAACAGTTAAAACACACATAGGAATTATGATGCCAATTACAGCAATTAATACAAATTTCAACATACCAAGGGATGCAACCCTTCTAATTACCATTCACACAAGCCAACAACAGTTCACCCCCCTTTCTACTCCAAGGGAAACAACATTTACTATTAACATAATCATAATTACCTCCCATGTCAGCCTCTTTGTGTTTTCTTTCTGCAGTTTTCTTATTTTCATTTAATTTCTTACCATTAAAAGAAGCCTCTCTCTTTTCTATGACTAAGTAAATCATAAAAGGTTTGCATATTGATGACCCAAATTTCGTATACACATCTTTACTGAGCTTTCAACATTTTCAAGTTTTGTTTGTTTCTGATTTTGTACAGCAATCAAAAACAGCATCAAGTAAACAAAGCATAAATCTTTCATTTTCACCTATCTGATAGCACTATTCATCATGTATAGAGCTACATATATGGTGACATAGTACATAAGTTCTACATGGTTGTACTAGGCTTTTTCGTTTTCAATTTGCTCAATAATCGTCTTAACATTCTGGACAACTGAGCCAAAATCCAGATATTTTTTCCCCAAACAGCAAACTATACATGGAGGCACAGACTTGCTATAGAAGACTCTGTGTCAAATACAGAATCTATACTCTTTTGTCTTTCACATCATTACTCTCATTTTAAGTACTGCATTATTAACACTTTTGGATATAAAACTGAAGATAGAAACGGGCCGGTACTCACCTAAAATTGCTGCTCACTGGAAACAAAAATAGTTGGGGGCCAGAAATATGTCTCAACTTTCACACATGTGGTTTTGTAAAGATGCACTCTACAGACACCGTCATTGCTCAGAACCTATACGCTTTTCTCTTTAGTTAACTGTTTATATAAATTTCTAAGATTGTGAAAGACTAGTAAACTTTGACCGGTCCAGAAATATCTTTCGCCAAATGTGATTTAATGTTTTGGATTGACGTTTACAGACCATACCCATGAAAGAAAGTCTCTAAACTCATAATAGTGTTGCTATGTTACTGTTTTAATGCCAGTAACATTGCTTTTGCTACCCACCTGGTTTCTCTGTGCAATTTATCTCCCACCCTCCACACCAAAAAGCAAGCCTGTTTTCGTAAAAAATATCAAATATTTCGAAATTCAGAATTCCTACCCAAAGATTTTTTTTTTATTTCAGCTGTAAAACATATTGTCAATTTTTATATTTTCAAAACTCATACATGATCAAGCAACTGTCTGGAGAATGCATCATACAAGATTCTGAAGCCTTCCCAGTGTGGTCAGATATTACACAGAGCTCTTCCACTTCCAAATCAAAACAGTTAACAGTTTGCATTGAATTGAACAAATTTGATAATAAGATAAATTTTGTTCCTTTGAATTTGCAAAAAAGACACAAATATAAAGTAGATCCACATTGGCTTTCAATATTTGTTAACATCATTTCTCTAAATATCAAAATGTCTAAACTTCCATCCAAAAAACAAATTCACAACCATTTTTAAATTTCTATGTACAAGCTTTTATATTTAGTACCAGACTAAAGACTTTTGTAGACTGAGAGGAAATCTGACTTATATCTGTGTAGAATCTGTCAACACGGGGAAATTTTACACTTCAGGGGAGAAGGCGTGAAAGCATCAACCACTGTTTTAACAATCATCAAAACTGTACGTACCAAACTGCCGCTAGAACCGTGAGAACTCCGCCTCCTGTGTCTGTAGCTCCGCCTTTTATGTTTCCTGTGTTTAGGGCGCCTTCTGCTCGAGCTGTGACTGTTCCGTCTGCTGTGACTAGTGTGGCGACTCTTACTGTGACGACGACTTCGACTCCGACTATTGTGACGACTGGAATGGTAGTGTGCACTCTGGTTGCTGTCTCTATAGTGACTGTTGTCATGGCGGCTGTGATACTCTGGACTGCCTTCACGCCGCGAGTCATGTTGTCTGGAAGATAAAAACACAGAAACTTGAGATAGAAACGTAGGTCATTCAAAAAAGACGTTTGGTGAAGTGTTCTGAACAACAAGGAATAGAACAGCATTAGACTTTAAATGTAAAGACAATCAAGAAACCACTAAAGATGATATGGCTAGCATCCATGTTCACCAAACATAACCGCATTTGAAAAGTCTTATCATCATGTACACACATATAAAGTTGGAAGGTGATATCACTTAGGTTTTTCTCCATACTTTGGCCAATGTTAAAATAATGTGAGACAGACAGATCGACATCATCAACATACATAATAGTAGCCCCCCGAAAGTACCCATCGGTCAATAGTACCGATCGGCCAAAAGTACACATCGGCCAAAGTACACATCAACCAAAAGTACCGATCGGCCAAAAGTACACAAGACTACAAGTACAACTGAATAAACAACAAAACAGTGACACGACAAGCTCGCAAAAGTAAACAACAACAAGA
>ENA-OREC01001294-OREC01001294.1-marine-metagenome-genome-assembly--contig:-NODE-1294-length-12390-cov-13.475676_pt1 | contig 12390 bp, 7 predicted proteins | sample MGYA00248626_ERZ508543 | MGnify/ENA primary metagenome ERZ508543 (study PRJEB26211, sample SAMN05518279) | marine metagenome | isolation source: Puget Sound, Washington, USA | host: Bankia setacea... | reverse complement strand
ACAACTACATTTAGCTGACAATTACATTCAATGGATAACCCTTTTAACAGACAACTCATTCAGTGGACAACTACACTTAGCTGACAATTACATTCAACGGATAACCCATTGAATGGATAAATCATTCAGCGGACAAATCATTCTACGAATAAATCATTGAACGGACAACTCATTCAGCGAACAACCCATTCAACGGATAAATCATTGAATGGACAACTCATTCAGCAGACATATACATTCAATGGACAGTTCATTCATTATTCATTCAGCAGACAATGTAAAGTGGTCTCTGAATACAGGTTGTCTTTAGTATAGGTTTGGATAAAGAGGTTGGTATGCTGTTTGAAAGAATGTTGATGAGTACTGACTACTTCTTTCAGCTTAAAACTAAATGTTACCACACAGACAAGTTTACTATGAGGTAGACTTTTATTTTATACAAGCTACATCATTATTACTGAACACATTAAAAAACATGAGATTTTTACAAGCACATTTAATGTTGTCTAAGAAAGGAAATACAAACCAGAGGTAGACAAATTGACTTAGTAAAGTACATAAGAAAAATAAACAAATACTGCCATAAACACTAAGTAAATACAGTCATTATCAAGATCATTCAATAATAAGACTGATCCACCCATGTTTGGCCACATACAGTCCATTTCAATGTATGTGGGTCTCACTTTTAAGATGGATTCCCTATGAAGACCACATTTAGTTGGTACATGTACCAATGGTGGTCTCATTAGTGGAACTTCACTGTACAGCCAAAGTATACTTATCAACCAGATTTTAGAACATGGCCTGAAACCTAATCACAGTCAAATGTTAGGATTTAAGTTATACTGTACAGGTACTCGTGGAACAAACGCTAAATGTATATACAAACAACATTAAGCGACCATTTCATCAATAATACAAGAGGTGCTTATTGTCTTTGAGTATGGTTAACTGCTCTAACATGGTACAGTGAGATTTCAGGTTCAGGATTTTTAATGGATTGGCCTCCAGAACTGCACACCACATACATATTTCGTTCATGGCTTTATAGTCAATGATCACTGCATCTTATCATTTCCTTTAGTTAAGGATGTACCATACTGGGAAAATAAGTAGTTACCAAGTCACTCTCAACAAAAACAAGTGAAATCTAGTATTGTCATATGATTATTTACGCTAAAAAAGACAATCTTCATGTTAGATGAACAAATTTCTCCAATTAACTCTTTAGGTTAAAAAAAGTTTGAAAAAATATTAAATTACATCCACTTTTCAGTATGGTAGATCCTAAAGCACCATGCTACATCTGTTTCCTATATATTGAACACTTTGGGCACACATGTCCATTTTTGGCTGTTTAAGGGTATACTAGATGTTTCTATTTTGGGAGGGATGCTTTTTGGTTTCATTTTATGTTTTTGGTATCATTTTTTGACATCTTCAACGACTTCCTCCGCGTTGGTGTTTTCCTGCTGCTATTCAAATACACTGCATCATTGTTTAAAGGAGTTTCAATATCTCCCTTTGATATGGGTCCCTTCTTATCTCTACCTTTAGCATCTTTCTTTCCTTTCCCCTTTTTCCTGACTTCTCCATTTTCTCTTTCACCACAACCAACACCATTTTCAATGTTGACATTTTTCTTTCTCTTTACAGATGGTTTAACTGTAATCTCCTCCTTATTAGCAACGTTTATTTCTTCTACAATTTCTTTCATTTTCCTTCTTGTAAGTCTACCACCGCCTTTCAGCATTCCTTCACTTACATCAGGTACCTCAACTTTTACCCCATTACTCAAAGTTCCATTTTCCTTAACCACTTGTTCTTTTTTGATTTTCAGTTCAGTTTTATTGTCACTCTGTACATGTGTATCAACTTTCTTTCGCTTCTTTGACTTTGGTTCTGTAGCGGTAATGTTGCTTTCCTCTTGTGATTCTTTCTTGGTTCTTTTTCTAGGCTTCTTGTCTTTAGCCTGTAATTTAATATTGGATCTTCTTAATTGTTAACACCAGTATGATGCTTGACAATATAAATAGCTCATTATATTTCCATAACTTGAAGGCCCACCTGTTTATCAAAACCTCTTAAATCTATGGTATTAAAACATTACATATTTTACCGGCAGTCAATATTTAGATACATTTGTACATTTGAATACAAAACAAAAGTTTCTGTTGATATCGGAGCAGTTTCTGTTACATCCCAATAATCAATGGTCTTAAAAAGCACATGCATTTACAGGGAGTCTAATTAATATATGACCATTTTATTTAAGAAGGTGTTGTATTTATAAACTCGCATGTTTGACTGTTTAAGTATTACAGTGCATAATTTTAATCGTTCTTTATACTTTCTGCTTGAGTATAACTTTGATTTTTGTATCATTATAAATCGAACAACATGAAAATGTAGTTTCTATTGAACAGTGAACTAAATGCAGACTGATAGAAAAACATTGTATTAACAATCTCTAGAGACACTCATTTATATTTTACCTCCAAATCCTCTTCATTTTGTTCAGCTTTCTTTTTACTTTTGCTTTTTTTCTTGCCTCTAACTTTACCATCTGTAATGTAAAAACAAACACCTATTTCAGAATGATGCTCAATTCTATTTGTACATGACTAACTTTGTTGGTGACAATAACTTGCTTCAGTCCAGACAGCTGATCTAAAATGATCCTACAATAGGAGCAGGCAAAGATAATTTTTTAAAACAGACTCAAACCTCACTCAGGTTACCTACATTGAAACATCAGGATTGTGAGATACAATTAAGCTTGATATCATTTAAAGAAAAAGACAATCACATGATGTTAAATGAAATGGGATGTTAACTGTAAAATAAAAATCACAAACATTAATTAACACAAACTGTGAGTCAAACCACAGAGGATACCCCACATTCTGCACTTCTAAATCTCTTCCTTGAAATATGTTGAACCAGATAATCCTCCTTAATGCGAATCCACAGATAGTATACAGCACCTATGTAAAGTTTCATCAGTATCGGTTCATCTGTTTAGGAGGAGTTGCGCTTTTGAGACATATGTACGTTTGATAAACACCAGTAATCTTCCAACAAAGGTGTGTTCAAGTACTTACCTTTAGGGGCAAGAGGTCCAGCGGGCCCAGAGTACCAGATTGTTCGCTTGTTATGATCCACTGCATTCGTCATCCCATCTTGATAGTAACACTGTAGCCATTTGTTGAAAGCATTAGCATTGTTTCCCCTGTCAGCTCCATCATACCAAGAACCCTCTGTAATACAGCACATAATACTTGTATAATAGGAACATAAAATGAAGAAGAGAAAATCTATCAGAAGTTCTATCAGCTTCATTATTCAATAGCACTTGCACTCACCTCTTGATATGTTCTGAAGACAGTGGTTCAGAGTACAGTTAACTCATTCAACTGCGCTACCCAACATTATCACAACAATTACCCTAGTATTGATAGCACCAGAAACAAATTTATAATTTTATATTGAAGCCGAAAATACCATCTAAAGATATTTTCTGATGTCATGGTCCAATAAAAATTTATTAAGGTGTTTTGATACATTAAAACTTTAACAACAAGCTGTTATGTGATATTAAAACTGAAGCTGTTTTAATTCAACAATAACATTAAACAAAAATCAAATCAGTTTGTTACCCAGCTGTACCACTTGATTTGGCAGGATGCTACACAACTGTAAGATATCTTGTTGTTCTGTCTTTATCTTCGTTGAAACCAGAGGTTCTAACACACTTCTTGCTGATACAAACGGCGGGATTTTGGCTCTGCAAGGACAGAAAATGGTATTTGATTTTAACAATTTCCCTATCCTCTATTAAGCAAGGAAACGTACCAAAAGTTTAGTTTATACATTTTGCTGTGATCTATCATACAGGTGACAGACAAAGAATGGTTTTAGGTCTGTAACAACTAACCAAAAACTTTGCAGGAAATAGAACAAATAACAAGTTGATATTTAATAGTTGTGTATTTTGAAGTAAGAACTTGGACTTTGGCCACATATGTAATTTGATAATGTACAGACTCTTTTATTAGTAAAATGCATGATAAAATGGATATATATTTATTTATAAAATCAAGTAGAAAATTCAGTAGTACCTGTGTAAAACTTCAGCTCTAAGATAGTTTCCAATTCCGTTGAAGTATTTCTGGTTCAAGAGAACCTCACATATTGGTTTGTTGAAGATAGTGCTGTCTATACCTTGTAAAACTTTATCTCTAAAACAGGAAACATTTTTTTTCATGACAACTGCATTGCAGAAATAAAATTTTAATTTCACACCAACATGATTAAATGGATGCATGGTACGTATAATACGACGTAGAAACCATTATCTTTAAATGCTAGTTGAAAAAGCTGGCCTCAACCATTCAGTATCAATTCCAAGAACTAGTCTAAGAGCAGATATGCATTTTTAGAGTTCGACTCTACTGAAAGCAAAATGAATGTTATATAAATGTTTTCTTTAATTTTGATGCAATTCATACAATTTATATAAAACTCTTCAACCCTTCAAAAACTCTCAACAATTACATATGCGAGACTACCTGAATGATTCATATTCTGTGAGAACACACGGGCCTCTGTCCTTGTAGCTGAAGTCTGTGTTAGGTTTCCATTTCCCAAACCTCATGTAATCTATAAAACTCAGCACCATCTTGGGTCCCTTGTCACATGTAAAGAAGTTTAGATGCGCATGCTTCTCTAACTCGGATGCATCCTGAAAGTCGAATTTTCCAGCCAGCCCAAAGGTGAACAACATGTCTAACAGCCTTGGTTTATTGGTGTGTGCTGTTTTGGTGTCGAAGTTCTCCACCAGGGTGAGTTTGAGTTCTTTCCCACGAGAAGATGCTAAGATAGTGAACTCGGGAAAGTCTGTAGTCACCGGAGGACACTTACTGATTTCTGATTTGAAGATGCGTCCAAATACTCGACCCTTACACACATGATTTATAAACCGACCTGCCAAATGTAATTCTGGACCTTCCGGCATGTTAACAAAGTGGAGTTTCGTCAATGACACTCCGTATTTCAAAGTGGATACTTCTGACAGTTGTGCGCGAATAATTTTCCGCGTGTTTCTGTTTACATAATTCTGATTGGTTCCCTGTTGTTTTATTCCGTGCTTACACGCGTGGAGCCAATGTGCCAGATAAATATGAGTATTGGTAGCTACTTAAAACCGGTTCTGCCAAGTAATTATCCCCCTTGACTTGAGATTTAATAAGCTCCAAACAGAATAAACACTTAATTTTATCAATATCTTGATTAAATGATCAGTTTTATACTTAATATTTAAGAGCTGTGCAGACATTTTTAAGTGTGACCATGTCCTAGCAGGGGCCAGGGACCCACATCGGTCAGATGGTATTTCAAAGTACATGTAACCAGTCACCAGTAAGTTACAGCCATGACATCATATGCTTTTAAATTATGTATTTGGTGTTTTATAAAGTTTGAAAATCGGTTATTTAATTAACCGGTGCCTACCTCCTTGTTGATATTCCAACTCAAATCAGAGGCCTCAGTTTTACATCAAGTATGCACATGTCAGTGATTTATTTTAATGTCCAGTGCACAGTACACAGAACATTTTGGTTGTCCATCTAGAGATTGTTGTTTAGTAAAAATAGATATCGGTGTTTAGGTGACCGTCTTACTGACCACTATCGAATGACCTTAACCTTTGACCTGATGATCCTCAAAATATCTATGAGCATCAAAATTAATGTTAAACAATGTTTTGTCTGATCGATACTAGAAATTTGACCATTGACTCATTCTGTTCTGAACTTTACATTTGGGCATTCTGACCTTCAAACAATTAGTCATCCATTGTTCCTAAAAATGTGACCTTGACCTTAAGCCCAATAACCTGAGAATACATAGCGGTCATGATCAGTTTCATCAACATAACCTTAAGACTTTTTTGTCAGTTGAAAAGAAAAAATACAGAAGCAGGCATTGACACTCAAAATTAAGACCAACTTTACATCAATATCAGTCTCTACTTTACTGTAACAGTTGAACGGTTTTGGCCCGTCCAGCCTTTCCCTGACCGTGCAAACTCTCTACCACTGAGCTACCATGCCACCCGGTCATCTCACCAACAACTTTTCACCTTAATTCAATCTACCCAGTTCCATACTTTTTCTTATTTTTCTACAACTGCGTCACACAACTTGTCCTTTCCTGTGTGTCTCTAGGCAAGTCATTTCACATTGGTTGTCAGGTATGGTAAGATTTAAAATAGTGTGTGTGTGTACATTGTTTCATACAAAGTCAGGTATTAGAAATAACACCTACCTATAACAGAATGAAACACAACACATGACATTGTTCACTGACCTATTTATTTTAAAAGTAAAATATTGGCAGATACATAATATTAAATGTATGAAAGCACTATAACACAAATCTACATCTTCAATACAATTTATAAATCTACATATACAATGTACTTAAACATTCTAACAATATGGGAATAACTTACGGAGTGTTTTCTACTGATCTGGGATAGTGCAGTTGGTGACCCATTGCAAGTAATGAGCACCCTAATACATGCATATCCCATAGGTGTCAGCAGATGATTGAAGGCACACAATCAGATACACTTCAGTTTTATCTTTTTGTGCATATATCCTGAAATGGTCATTCAGTAATAGGCTTAACAACAAACCTTGGTAAACATGTGCTGCCACTATAACAGTTGTTTCGTTGGTGACATAAGGTTTATAAACAATTTCAGTCTTTTCCAAGTCTAAAAGTTTTACTTATGCTTGACACTACTCAGTCAATTTGTAGTGTGTCTTTGTTAGGCATATTTATAACAAAATGTATATTCCAGCACACCTTTTATTAAGTTATTTAGTTTCCATTGATTTTTTTATATATTCCATCAGATAAAATGTCCTATCTAATGCTGCTGTAAAACACATATAAAATACTACCACTCAATCTTCATTGTGTAATACATGTATAAACAGTACAATTGGTTAACACCATCTATAACGCTGTCAGTCTATAAATACTGTACATAGTACCTCAAAGCAGTAGGTAGAATAAACATATAAATACACAAAATATTATAAAAGTGATCAATGTTTTATACACTAAATATCTATAACAAGTTGTGACTGGCATTATACAGCTGCGTTGTATAAACAATATACTGACCTATAGAGATATATACTCTTATCCACCGAGGTCAAATTTTATACAAAAGAGCCATTCCTTGTACTAAAGATCATGTCAACTTTTCACAAAATATTGACCATGTGACCATTGTATTCAACATACAAGAATGTGCATGTTCATGCTTCCAAATTTTAACTAATCTGATGTTAAACTTGTATTTCTTCAACTATAAACTCCCCATCTGTTTACTACATGGATTGTGTTTCCTATGATTTCCATGGTTACACAACATAAACATAGAATTGGAAGATGGATGTTCCTAGATGTACATCATGGCCGCCCAGGTGTGCATCAGAGTGTACAGGTGTTGCTTCAATGTCTATGTGATACGACATGCCTTTATCCAGTTTTCTACATTTAGCGTGTAGCGCATTCACTCCATTTTTCTCTCGTAGGAAAAACAACTTATCTCGACGGTTAACAATATCGTAGTTAACATTACCCTGTAGAGCTGCTAGAGCTGGGAGTATTTTGATAAGGTTAGATTTACGGCTCACACTCGACAAGTCTACAAGGACTGGTATGGCTTTCTGAAAATCTACTACTGTACTGTTTTGTGCCTTCAGTTCTGCTGTTTGGCGCTGCTTCTTAGACCGATGACGCCTGTTGTTGTTTCCCTGAAAAACAAAGAAATATTAGATTGTCGTCTTCAAGAGTATGAATACAGAAACTCAAATCTATCCAAAGGGTTACATGATCTTAAACAAAACATGCCATTTATATAAAAAAGCATTTAAATTAAAAATATCTCTGTGCTGCCACCATAGAAATTCTTTTGAATCCAATTTCGAATTTATGACTTTGGATTATGTTCACGTATTGCATCTTTTACTAAAATACGGTTTACTTGAATACAATCTGTCCCAGTCAACTTCTTAAAACACATACTCTTTTGCGGACAGCCTCTCTTTTCTTTATTCTGAGAATCTTTGGCCTGAATCTGTGTGGATGTATTCTGATATCTTCAAGAAGTAGTCCACCAGTTCTGTGTATAAGTTGGCTGTAACTGCTAGCATTGGATGGTTGGTTACCTGCCTGTCGTGTCCATCCTCCAGAATCACCTGGGCCAACTATTCCTATAGAAAACCAGTAACATTTATTATGTACTATTTTATATAGATTAATCTAGGCTAGTTTAAGGGGAACGTGGATTTGAGGTATATTTAGTTCTTTTCTTTTGATTATGATTAAGGACATATCTAAGACATAAACTCAGGCGGGGACCTTTTTGTTACCCATGAGCATTTTTTATCACCATTTTACTTAGCATGGTGACATTGTTTATTTTGCTTGTTTCACCACACAGATACCATACCAGTGGTGTTACATGTAGTAGTCATTTTAAACCTAACTTTATAGATCTTGCACAACAAGGACATTTGGTTTAAGAAAAGTAGTTTCCAATATTGAAACTCCTTTTATACAAATTCTAAAATGAGAAACCATTCTTCACTGTATATTTAAATGTACAAATGATCTTCGAGAATGGAAACTCTTTAAACATAACATTCAATAGTATTTGGTTTAAACAGGTTTTACTGCGTACGGTTCTAAAAAAAGAGAATTTCATAATTTCACACACCTCAATCATATGAGAGTGGAACTTAATATAATGGAAAAGAGTTATTTTAACCTTTCAATGCATTTTTATTTTCTTATTTTGTCATTTATATCAGCACCAGAAGAGATTTTCAATGCCTGAATTCTATTTTACTTGATATCTCACCTTTAGTCACTGTCTGCAGACTTCTCTTAGCTCTCTTAGATAAAGGTACATCTAGTGGCTTGTCTCCAATGTTACACGAATAACACCCCTCACCCGTGGGTAACTGACCAACACCCGCCTCAGTCTCATGTGGTAACTGCACACCCGGAGGGAATAGGTTCTTGTAGTCAGATGGTGAAATAGTTTGTATACAATGCCTGTAATATCAAACATAACATTTCAATACTTATACTTATCGTTATTTCTTCATTCAACCTATATCTTAAATGCATTTGGTTTTGGTTTTGACGATATTTAACGAGGGGGCTTATTTGACATTTAAGTCAATTTTCCATAAGGCCCTCAATTTATTTTAGTTTGATTGTGATATCACGCTCGATTCCGTTCCTGGAACCAACCAGTACTAAGCAATAAGGGTAAAATTTCTTGCTCAAGGAATCAACAGGGGCTTTTGATGGGGCTCGAACCCACGACCTCCACATTACGAGTCAGACGTGCAACCCACTGCACCACGCTGCCCCATGGATTTGATAAAAAGTTAAGTCAGAACTGACACGTGTCCTGTTGGCTCAAACTGAAAATCTTGTTTTGTTTCTACTTTTCATTCTAATAAATTTCTTTTACAACTGTGGATGAGATACTAGTTCACTATTGCCTGTGGTAGCTGGACTAAATCTTTATATTCTTAAACATTTATTTAATTCTAGTTGTTTTTACATTTTGCCACAGATGCTTCATACCAATGACATCTAACAGTTGTATCACTAAACATATGAGATTTAATCAAGAGCATCAGATTATTCTAATACTCTGATGCCAATTTTATGTTTTTGATTTTTTTTTAAATAAACACATTGTTATCAAGGTCAATATTTCGGTCATTTGCAGGCCAAACAATCATTTGTCATATTTTATTTTTTTTAGCATTTGACTTTTGTTGGTTCTGCGTGGTCATTCGGTCATTTGTCATTGAAAACATCATTCTTCGGTCATTTGTCATTGAAAACAATATTCTTCTCCTAAAGATCATATATTTTAGTCTGTCACTTTGTAAGCCAGTATAAACAGTGTTAGTCAGGGGATATAAATCAATTTCACCAATATCAAAGTGGGTTTTTTGGTGAAACGATGCAGACGGCAAAAAGGGCTATGTCAATAACTACACAAAGTGTGCGAAACAGGTGGGCTAAAAAGTCACACATACCCTTGTCCAACCATCTCATACCCAGGTGGACAGCCACACATGAAGTCAGATCCAGCAGATGTACAGTCATACACACATGGGGCACTCGCACAGATGTCAATCTCTGTAATAAAACATTCACAACTAGTTTCCTCAGGTACATTGTTTATATTTGATTTAATTGCTTCTTTAACCCATTTTATTCTGCATCATTTCATATCAGATAATCTACCCTGAATATTTGCCTTTTTCGAGCAACTGATGCACCTTTTCTGGCTGTTGACAATATGTACATGTACCCTTTTCTGCATAGCTTAAAATGACTACTCAACAAGATCGATGTACACTGACCTTACACTGAGGACAAACTAAATATTAAATGCTGATAGCAATCCTATTATCCTGACAAATAGATAATGATGCAGGTCAGATGGAAAGACAGAACCCGTCATTCATGCCTGTTGTCTGAACCGTATTTGTTAATGAGGCAAAAAACACCATGTGGATTATGCAATGTTCTGGACCACTGGCTACACATGTTAAAGACTCTACACAATCATGTAAAAGACACGTCCAACTTACCAACACAGTATGTGAGGTATTCTGTGAAGCCTTCGGGACATCCACAGTAGTATCCACCCTGGCTGTTCTCACATACGGTCTCACACTGTCCATCATCACACTCATCTACATCTACATGAAACAAACACAACAGTAACACAATATAGATTAGTGAAAAAGACGACTCAAAATTTAGACCAGTGCACTTTTAAAACCACCCATTTTCAGTCCAGATAAGCTTGTTGTACTTCATTAATTTGTATGTGAAATTGTTATGGTCAAGTACTCTAATAGCAAAATACTAGAAACACAGTTCTTAAATGTTTCTTAACCAGATGTATAGTGCATTTAAAAAACAATACTGAATGATTATTGACACATGTCACATTTACAAGAATGGATACTGGTACATAGTGTTAACAACCTACAGTGAAACCTCTCTAAATAAGACTCCCTTCTCTCCACAACCCCCTCTATACATGTACCAGCATAGGTCATCTCAAAATCTACTTATTCTTATAATGTATTTAACCCTTTTAAACCGGAACCTTCTATAAACCAAACACTTTGTCAGGTCATGAGGGGGAGGGGGGTGTTGATTCAAGGTTTCTCTGATTCTTACATACTTACCGATACATCGTGTGCCAGAAGGATCTAGTTTATAACCTCTAGAACAGACACATTTATAACCACCCGGTGTGTTGTGACACTGACCGCCAGGTGTACACAGATGGGACTGGCTCTCACACTCATTGTTGTCTGAAATCAGAAACAAATACAATTATACTTCCATATAAACACACAGAAGCATACGTGAGACATTCCAAACATTTACAACATTCTTTTATGTTAAGTTTCTTATAGCCTCTCAGAATTCCCAATACTGAATGCTTAATCTATTTTTAGAACTCATTGTTTGTACTCATAGCCGTTGTTAAGAATTTAGTTTAGAATAAAATCATAAGGGGTAACACGCAGCGAACTTACTACACAGGGCACAAACATTCCACTTCTCCTATCAACTTAACAAATACTTTTGCGTGCAGAACAAGTGTGCATCTTGAAACCTGTAAAGCATCTTTATTGTTTTTACCATACCAATACATAAGAAGACGGAGCAGAGATTTGGATAATTTTGCTGCCATGCCATACGTACCTATACAGCGCCCATGCCTGCCCATTGTATAGCCCTCAGAGCATCCACATTCAAAGCTTCCGTCAGTGTTTATGCACATTTGTGGACAGTTGTGTTGTCCAGTAGCACACTCATCTATGTCTATAGTACAAAAAAAAGATATCCCGGTACTTACATCAATGTTACTATAACAGCATAGCTTCATGTCAATTTCAATGCTTGGTGGTGTTATATGCAATTGAATATGATGAACAAAACTCAAACAAGTCTTTAATATGTATGGATAATATTATACATGAACATACAAGGGTTTTCAGATAAAAAGCTGAATTTTTGAATTTTGTGAATCTGCTTATTGAATACTAAATCAATGAATACCATAGAGTTTTCGATTCTCTAACAGTTACCTCTACAAGTTCTACCGTCCATATTGAGTACATATCCTTGTCTACATGTACATCTGTATGAGCCGACCAGATTCTGACAGGTGTCCTCACAGGGTGACTTCCCTTCACTACACTCATCTATATCTGTAAGTACATGAGCTTTGTTTTCATGTTA
>ENA-OREC01001293-OREC01001293.1-marine-metagenome-genome-assembly--contig:-NODE-1293-length-12391-cov-62.894429_pt1 | contig 12391 bp, 8 predicted proteins | sample MGYA00248626_ERZ508543 | MGnify/ENA primary metagenome ERZ508543 (study PRJEB26211, sample SAMN05518279) | marine metagenome | isolation source: Puget Sound, Washington, USA | host: Bankia setacea... | reverse complement strand
CAAGGTAGTTCATGTGTTGTAGAAGCACAAGGTAGTTCATGTGTTGTAGAAGCACAAGGTAGTTCATGTGTTGTAGAATCCCAAGGTAGTTCATGTGTTGTAGAAGCCCAATGTAGTTCATGTGTTGTAGAAGCCCAATGTAGTTCATGTGTTGTAGAAGCCCAATGTAGTTCATGTGTTGTAGAAGCACAAGGTAGTTCATTTGTTGTAGAAACCCAAGGTAGTTCATGTGTTGTAGAAGCCCAAGGATCAAGTGACATGTTCTGTACTTGGAACTGTAGATGTATAGACTGTATAGTGTCACGCAACAAGATGTGTAAAAGATAACAGAATTAGCCTGATTAGTACTACTAGTAAAACAATCCATGTGTCATGTATGTGGTGAATGTAGTCAACGTTAAATAATTTCAAACTGGGCATTTTCCTAAACTTCATATAATTATGTGTAAATGGAGGGGGAAGGGTGTACAACATAAAGGATGAGCTGAAATTTGAACCCCTGGTAGAGTTTAGGTTGGCAAGGCGAGTCCAGCGGGTGATGTTGTCCAACTGTGTTGAATCGGTTCAAGCTCAGAGAACTCTTCTTTTACTTCAGAACTTTTGGAGTAAAAATTGATCAACCTTTGTTTTAGTTATATTGGTTTTACTTTTTTTAAATATTCTTCTTGTTGTGAAAAGGACAGCAACATATTAATTTACACAACCTTTTAAACGATGAACTTACATTATTGAAAACTTACTATCAAATAAGAAATGCAGGTGCAATATTCTGACTCAACTTTTGGAATTTTGGAATATGTGTTGTTGTTAATAATGTACAAACCATGGATTCATTACTGTTACATATTTGTATGAGATCATTACAATAAACGGACTGGTGTTGTCAGTTCCAAAAAGAAAACAAATTGAATGTGGTGCCCTAGAGCTTGTCGAAACGTTTAAACACACACTCATCATAGGAGCGCCGAGATGTGTACTGTAGACGGAAAACATGGAACTAAAACATCCGTTCACCATGTTTGAATTGTGTACATCTACATTTTGTATACAAAAGTTTGATTGTTCCTTAAATAATCTTCATTCAACTAGTGTGAACCGTGTATTCGAACACCCTTCTGAACTGCAAGACGCAACAAAAATGATTGGCAAACAAACATCCAGGGTAATTCCCGTATTCAGCGCCATCGTCATACCCGAAACCGAAACCATAACGTTTAACGAAAAGGAGGCCCTTAGATAAGCTGGTCACGGTTCTACACTATGGACGGTAAGCACGTAAACACCTATCTGTAAAGTCTGAAACCTCATTGATGTTTTATAAAAAATCATGATTTGTTAAATTTTAATTGTTTGCATTCGTGTTGATAAGAGTGTGCTGATTGTGCATTCGTTTTAAACTAAACGCGTCAACAAGGTACCTTATCTGTCAGCAGCGGCCTGGTTATCTATCTGTCGTCAAAGGCCTGGTTATCTATGTGCCAGGAGCGGCCTGGTTATCTATATGTCAGCAGCGGCCTGGTTATCGTTGTATTTGATGGTTTCCGTGACTACTGCGAGACACTTTTGGTTGTAAAGCTAATACAAGATGTAATGCTATAGAGGGCAAAACAACACACGTGTTATGGTAAGATTAAACATACACCGGGGTGTTTGTGGAAGACTTATCGCACGCTAAACTTTCGATTAATATTTGACATACATGTATTTGATATCCTTCTGAAAGATTCACCATTGTTGTGGGGCTCTTTTGTTCTATAAAGGATTCTATGAATTGAATAAAAAATTCAAGTTCTCTGTAAAGATCTACCATTTCTACTCACAATGCTAACAATAACCTTAACGGAAAGATAACATTTCCCACGTATGCCATATTAAATTCCAAATACAATATAGTTCATTGCACTGGAGATTTATGAACATTGAGTTGTGTACAATACTAAGGGTAACGAGGTATTCTTGCATATTTCGTAACTTTTCAACTTGCACTAATAAACAAAAAATTGTGTTCAATTCCATTGCTTATGTGCAGAAAGAAAGTCACCGTGCAAAGTAAGTTAAAATGTACACTCAGTAAAGACTTACTACTACTGAAACTCACCGACACTTATGGTTCTTAGACAATAAGTGTACAGAAACTGTCAGAAAGTTAACACATGTGTACAAACACGGACAGTGTGTGAGTTTTTGTGTTTACTTAACAGCAGTGAGTGTTTATATTTGAGCATTAATTGAGTCTTAATGTTAATGGTAAAATAGAAAACAATATTTGATGAGTTCATGTATTGGTATGGTTTAATGTGTGTGCACTGCTGTTGTAGCAAAGCATTGAGTTGTGTTTTATTTTTTCTCGACAACAGTACAGCTAGGCTCGTAAAACCTCCTTGTATTTAGGACCTTCCCAGACCTGATAACATATTTCCCACTTATACGTATGCTAAATTTAAAATAAGACGTTTAGTTTCACATTTAGGATAACAAATTCTTTGAAGCAATTGTGAAATTGATATTTTTTAATTTTTTAAAATTATTATTATTATTATTATTATTATTATTATTATTATTATTATTATTATTATTATTATTATTATTATTATTATTATTACTACATTTTTTAGCTTCAGATTACTACTCGAAGATAAACTCTTGATCATTCAGTAATATCGATCTTTGATAAGAGCTGTGGTTTTTGTGTCAGATAATCTAATTACGAACGAACGAACAGACGAACGAACGAACAAACACATGCGTATATATAATTCAAAAATAGCATACGCTTCTGTTGTCGTTATAATCTGGAATACAGAAAAAAAGAAATATCGAAATATTAGGTGTCATTAGACCTATTGAGAAGTTGCCCCATACTTCTATTTTGTGTGATTTTAATCCAATCTAAAACGGTGTTTAACATAAACTATAGCTAGCATGTACATGTACGTTTACTTGCTACTAGATATATTAGAATGGTAATTTAACGATTAGTTTGTTTATGATGATCTTTAACGACTCGTGCATGGCTCGGTAAAACAACCAAGGTAAGCGTCTGACGTTATCGAACAATGGTAAAGAAGTTATCGGCCATCTTTGCTGTTGGCGGATATAGCGATGCTTTCAACATGTAAACTATAGGTGACGGCGCCTAGTCCAATAGCATGTTAAGTATGCCATCGTGCTTTGTTTTGAGAGCTGCATTAATCAGTGCAACATGGTGCCACAATGGATGAGCGAGCTACTACTCGGTCAATTTGAAACCAAACTCTGCAATTCTATATTATGTCACAACAATTAAGCCCAGTTTGAAATACAATAATTACCTTCAAGTTGGTTCCTTCGATTGAGACCCGTCATGGAATGAAACTGCAACAACACCCGGTGTATTTCAAGTTGTGTTCCTTTCTTATTTAGAGTACTGAGTTCCAACGTCCACAAAGTCGAAGCCCGTATCATATTAACAAAGTCATGGAATCAAAAGTTATTACCGTTTTTTCGGTCTTGATCTTGACGATGTAAATGTTTTATATTATCAATTCTAGCATCAAAGAAACCCCATACAAATACCAAGCGCGATACTATCCACTACGATGAAAGCCGGTCCTATATTCATTTACCGACCAAAGAAGTCCGACAGTTATTTGTGCAGTCACAACGAAAGGAAAAGCGAGTTAGAACACAGCAAAAACGTCAATGCGCATGTCTACATTTGTAAAAAGTACAGTATTTCAACATCACAATAGGCTTGTAGGTATCATTATTACGTAAATATAGATATATCACTCGGTCCAACAGTCTTGAGCTCCCTTTGACCATCCATGGACAATTTGGTTTGGTCAAGTATAGCTAATACACATCAGGCCGTGGCATAGCACACAACACATATATAGGTACATGTAGTTATAACCAGATACGTGGAAACTTGATCGTTATCCAACTACACCAAAACAAGACACACAGACACACTGGTCAACATAACAACACACGTGAGGATAGCGACAGTGTTGTCCAGTAAGCAATATATAAACTACAGGACTAATAGGGTAATTGGCTTGTAGAGCTCGCGTTTCCAAGATCACCATTTCAAAATATGTGCAGCACTTTTCTTGTAACTTATGCCAAAAATAGAATTCGGAAATTTACAAAAAGGCGGAAGGTGAAACTATCTTGAACTCATGTCGTCAGTCGTGTTTGGTTGAAGGCAAGATATCCATCCTGTTTACGAGCCAGTCGGAATATTATAAACATCGTATATATAAATAATACTGCTTGATTAATTTGAGTTCAATTACGGCAACTCGTAACCTCTTTTGATGTATACACGATCGACATTAATTTATTAATTAATCTTATAAAGCAGTCCTACATACTCATTAATTTTAACTTGGGCCTTTCAATATACAAAGCCGGAGTAGCAGACGCTGGACCGGCCCACAATCCTCTTAAGAAAACATGTAAATAAATAAAGAAATACTACAGCAAGTGTAGTGCCCATATGTGCTACATATGAATGTTGGAGTCAAAGTTCGGTAGGATGTCCTCATCCGGCGTTGGAATATTTATTTATTTTATAGACAATACATTTTTCCACGGACCTATAAACCATATGGGTTTTTAGGTCCGTGATTTTGCAAACACAGTGAAAATGCGTATATACAGGTATTCATAAAAACATGTATAAAATCAGGTACGGAAAATGATTTTTTAAACTTTTGATTTTTTTTTAAAGTTAAACTCAATTTACAAAGATGACATGGCTTTGGTATTAGATGGTTGATTAGTACTTCTTCGTATTATTTTACTGCAACTGTTTTTCTCGACGAAAAGCATGGATCATGTTTGACACTGCCTTCACACGTTTGCAGTATTGTTAAAGAGTTCTAGCAAATAGATGATATATGAAGATAGATAGTCGATTTAATTTCAGTATGGTGACAGGGGAAGTAATTGAATTACCAAGAGTTAGTCCATTCTAACCTATTACACGGAAGTTGCATTTCGACCAATCAAAATACCGCTTCTTCACGCTAGCGCGCAATTTGTTCTTCCGCCGAAAGAGTTGACATTTCTCTGCACTTATAGCTTTGTTTCCAACCATTTTATCTCGATATCTGTTGTTTATTAGACACACTACGACCCTGAGATGCATGATCAAACAGAAAATCGGGACCAGAATGTCAGGAACTCTTGCCGATAGGTATTTCTGAAAAAAATATTTTAACACCTGTCAATTCATTGTTTTCAATCACGGTTCTGTTTTCTATGCATCAGCCACTAGAACATCGCCATTTTTTACCAAACCACTTAATTATCGAAACAGAATTACCCTTGTTTGCATTTTAGCAGTAGAAACTATAGATTGCTCATGATCGGAAAATGTGCTCATTAAGTCGCGAAAATAAATGACAATTTATTACGCTAATTGGTCATCAGTGGCAAAAATGACGTCACGGTCACGCAACATACACGAGAAGAATTACTTGCACACTGCTGTGTTCTAGTTTCGGTTTTGTTTTGAGATTGATTCTGACAGAAAAATATAAAAATGGCATTTTTCTACTTTAAAAGTAACTTTACGAAAATGACACCATTTAAGAATGTAAGGTATGCATTAGATCATGACAAATTGTTGTTTTTTGCAGCATCATAGACATTGAAATGTTGCAAGTTGACTACATTTTTGTTAATATTTTAGGACCTTCTAGCATTTATAGCACACATCTTGACATAGAGCTGTATTGCTGGTATACTTAACAGATCTGTTCACTGCACCATATGACTGGTACAGTAGTTTTTGTACAGAAGTAAAATAAAAAAAGTATATATTTTTTGTAGTTTAAGATGTCATGTATTGTCAAGCAGTGATGATGACATCGACAGTTTAGATTCCTTCACTTTATCCAACACAGACCATACACTGTCACAACAGTCCCAGAAGAAAATAGTGAATAAAGGACGTTGGTTAAAGGAAGAGGTAATTTTTTTACATGCTTTAAAAATTCAAGTTGTATTTATTAGAAACATTTTTATATGAGCTCCTTTCCTTTTGAAGTTCTTAAAGTTTTGTTCGAAAGCCATATTCAACACTATTTAGTGACAGTTCTTTTACAGACATCACTTTGTTTTATCTCATTAATGAAGAATGTCTTTATCAGATTGTCTATAGATTAGGTAAGGTAATTGTTAAACTGTTTACCTTGTTGTTTCTAACAAGCCATTGTATTGTAAAATCACCATACTCTTACATTTATGTAGGATGAAAAATTAAAGCTAGTTGTACAGCAATCAGGTGCAGACAATTGGAAATTAGTAGCTGATCATTTTCCTGACAGAACAGATATTCAGTGCCAACATAGGTGGTATAAAGTGTTGAACCCTGATCTAATAAAAGGAGCTTGGACAAAAGAGGTTTGTTGAAAGTTATTACACATTATTTACCATACTGGATTTTATGATATTGAATTAAATGTGTTAATATAGTTCTTCATGCTACCTTAGAGTAAATTGACTTTTTTATATTAATTTTCATAAAGATGGTATAATTCTAGTTAAACTCACCAAACCAAAATCAAATAATTTAACATTATTAAAAGCACTCCCCAACTTATGAAAAACAACAATAACATTTTAATGTAATGGTCTGCATTTTTTTAGGAGGACGAGAAGGTTCTTCAGCTAGTTGAGCACTTTGGTCCTAAAAAGTGGACAGTAATATCCAAATATTTATCGGGTAGGACTGGCAAACAGTGTAGAGAACGGTAAGACAAGGCTCCACATTAAACATGCAATAGATAAGGCTCTTAGTTATATATTCACTTAATCAAAAGTGTGCTGTTGTATTGCAAGTGCAAAGGAATATGTTGTTACTTCCAAGTCGAATTTAGAGATATGCTGAATCTAGTAAACAAAGAGTAAAACTATATGATTGAAGATGAAACTCATAATAAGTCACTACATATTAAAACTGGACATTTCACATTTGTATACCCTGTTATAACATTGGCTTTACAGGTGGCACAACCATCTTAATCCAGACATCAGAAAGAGTGCCTGGACTGAAGAGGAGGATAGACTCATCTTTAGTTTACATAACACCCTCGGCAATAAATGGGCTGAAATTGCAAAGTTTTTGCCTGGCAGGTAAAAAGCTGTAACATTTTGTCCTTGGTGAGAAAATCAGGGGACTATTTATCAATAATCGTTTATGTTTAAAAGTGTGGCCCTAGGATGCTATTGAAAGCCACCCAGTGCTGTTATTTTATCTCAAACTCTTACAGTTATCAAGTCATCTATATATCCATATAGAGAAAGTTTTTGTCTCAAACTACTTCCCTAGTTTTGAATTCATCTAAATGATTTTAAAGAACAAGGTCTTGTATGAACTTTGTTTTGCCAGTGTTAAAATTAATGTACATCATGTAACATACCACATACTTGAAAGACGTCAACAGTCTATGATTATATTGAAACCAAAACAATCTAATGCATTGCTCATTAAAGACTGATCCAGCAAAACATTTTGCTGGTGGCTGCTATATCCTTCAAGCCTTGTTAGTTTGTTTCACTGACTCAAGATATAATTTTTTGCTAGAGCTGTCTCACAATTCTTCTTTACTTTGAGTAAGTGTAAAGAAAATATCGATCAGAGCTATTTTGGTTGAAGTATTAATTAAGTATACAATTTGTTTTGTTTTTTTTAAGAACGGATAATGCAATAAAGAACCACTGGAACTCCACCATGAGACGACGGTTTGAATGTGAGATGGAGATCTCAGATAGACTAGATGACGTGGTCGCTCTTGTAGATAAGCAAGTCATGTTGACCCCAACTGTCAGTAAAGAGGACACAACTCCATTGTCTGATATCACTAACATAGATGTACATAGCAAAGATCCCCAGCCAGACAGGTTCTTATACTTGTTTATTTTATTCAAAGGTTATGTAAGTTTTTTTATTTAAGAAATAAAACATATGTACTCATGTTTTATCCCAGAATAAAATATGGGTACGAGTTTAGGTGCGTATGAATTAAATCGCGAGAGCGCTAACCTATGATTTAAACTGAGATAAAACACAGGTACAGATATTTTATTTCGATTGTTACACAACAAGACGTCTCTAATGTGCTGCACTAGTTTTTTTGGAAAGCTTATGTTGACAGGATGTCGTCTGATTGACTGTTCCTTGGGATCCCAATTAGATTTCTTCTCAGACACTTATTAAACTAAAAGCGTCTGGATCAATGAACGTTTTCAGATGTTTCTAGTGATACTTGATTTTCCTTTTGCAACAACGAATTTTGCAATGCCCAATTTTTACTAGTGTTTTTTGCATTACTAAAAACCTTTCAAATGTCTCAGGCTTTCGATTGATATATTTTGGTCTCACAAGTTCTAGTTGAAAACTACAGAACCAGCGTCAAAAGTGTAGCAGTTCTCAGATAGAATTATGAAATACTAAAATCTTTTCCACAAAAATCGGAATGTAAAGTGAAGTTTATTTTCGTTCATAAAATTTACGTGTGCGGTAAAAGTAACAACCATATTTTATCGTAAAATAAAACACAGTTTGTTTCCTTCTTTGTGTTTATGAGAAAATCACGAGACCGTTTTAGAATTGCTGTTTAAAGTTAACTGATTCACAAAAAAACAAAGCATGAAAAATAGTGTAATTGTTACCTCAAAAAAGTTTATATTTGTCATGACTTTTGCATCTCTTGGCAGATTATGTTTATATATACAATGTAACTGTGGATAAGTCATGTCACTCACTCAGTAACTTACTAAATGTATACTTGGATGGCCCTTTGATAATTGCTAAACATGGTCTCATGCACAAGGGCTTCTCTGTTGATGACATTCTTAGAAAGTTAGTTGCTGGATATTCTCAAAATGAAGATGAAAACACTTCAAAATACTCTTTATCAGTGTTTTATGAAGCAAATCTACTTTAAAATTAACAGATTATAAACAAAGCGGTATTTAAGTTTAGCACATTTTATTTCCAGATTGAGTAAATGGTCTGTTGGTAACATTGGTGGATTTGTAGGACTGTCCACTCTGGATTTAGTCAGTGGTATAGATCTAGACACTGGTGTGACACCAATAAAGTTCACATCCCTTGGAGATAAAAGTAGGTGCAACAATTACTTTAGAAAACTAAATTTAAGGCCAGATACATAAGTTCATGTATTGATATATTGAGCCTTGTTAGTCTACTTTTAAACTCATTAAAGTTTTTACACATGTATACATTCATAAGACATTCAAATTAGGTTTGGTGACCTGGTGGCTGCCTAGCAAAATATAGGTACCATCTTCTTTCACCATATAGAAAGAGCTGCACTGCATATGGTATTTTCATATTTATTTTCTCATCCCCCGCCACAGAGTCGGGAGGGGATCATAGGAATGCCCATTGTCTGTCTGTCCGTAACATTTCGTGTCCGGCCTATAACTTACGTATGCATTGATGGATTACCATCTAACTTGGTACAAATGTTGTCCTCATTAGGACGATGTGCAGTGACCTTGACTAGGATCCATAGCTCAAAGGTCATGGTCACACAATACATTTAAAGGTCAGAGTACACATGCTCGTGTCCGCACTATAACTTACGTATGCATTGATGGATTACCATCTAACTTGGTACAAATTTTGTATTGAAAATACTTACAGCTTGCTATTTCATCGATGTTACAAATTAAGGACTCAATTTCCTTCTTTTTTTAGCCAAAATAACCTTGACATTGATCTTACATACACTACACACAATCTGAATAACTTTTAACAAATATCCTTCTGTAACATTTTCATATATCCAAGAATATTTAGGTTACCAATCAAACAGCTTGTATTTCCTATTTTCCCATTCTTGGCCAGTGGTAGTGTACAATATTGGTCAGATTCAACGTACCCGTCAGGTTGAGAAAAAACAAAATGTTCTAAAAAAACAACGGCGGGGGTATAGCCATCTTTTGGACTGCATTTATCACTTGACTTTGCTTGTTTCCAATGCTATACACCCTTTGGATATCATATGTCTTAACATTACACAAAAGTAAATTCAAGAATCTTGCCAAAACATGTCTTACTGAACGTCTGTTTGTGCTTGAAAGTCATGTGATGTCATTTGATTATAAACTTTTATGATTTTGAAACGTTGATAAGATGGCCAAAGACTGACTTCAAAGTGTTTGAAATCTGCATATTCTCTGGTTTGTCTGTTATTGTATGACATCTTTTTTTTTCAGAGAATTATCGGTTCGATGGACATGCAATCAACCAGTTACAAAGTCCCGTACAACTGATTCCTATGTCCTCACCGGTAACATCACGGCTGAGTGCTCCGGCAATACTTCGAGGATGTAAACGAAAACAGGCATGAACACCTCCACATATCATTGTTACACTATGTATGACAAGAGTCTGTATACGGCCTTGTCAACTGTTTGGTGCAGTTCAACTTGTCTAAAGCTACATGTCAGAACACTAGAATCTTAATGCTGTTATCTTGTTTCAATGATCTTTGTTCTTACACAATTTACCTGTGCTTGAAGAAGTTTCTCTGTTGCAGTCTGTATGCAAACAGATTTAGACTAGGACGCTGGTACTCTGGTCAATGAACACTTGTATTGTTGTTTTTAAAATCTGAAAGTCTTCCCCAGATCTTAGATGTATGAATTCTTTCTCATAATGATGCATTCTTTATTTGTTCAGAAGTGTTTGAGGAAGACCAGATCAAAGAAGAGTGTGTCATGCACAACACCAAAGAAACCCAAGTGGCAAAGTATTGTGGACAGTTTGGACAGTCAGACATATAGTGGACTAGATAGAGAGAATGGAAACCCTGCAAAAATGTTATTTAAACAGTATCAAGAAGATCCGCTGAACAATGGAAACAGTGCAGAAGTTACAGGAGTGAAACATACATTCATAAGTGATTCAATGGCAAGCAATTTCCAAAATGACAGCAATTCTAATGGAAGACTTATATGGAATAATCTGCAGGTTGGATTTGAGGAGAAAAAACAAGTTGTTAAGTGTGCTGCAAACATTGTTGATTCAGAGGAAGATACTGCGCCGTTTGATAGTGCTATTGGTACATCATTTAAAGAATATACTGCTTTTAGTGAGGAAGAAAGTGATACAACAAACGGGCATGGCTCTCTAACACCCAAGGGAACTCCAATAAAAAACCTTCCATTTTCCCCATCGCAGGTACTTCTCTATTTAGTTACCATATCACTATGTCTAAGATAAAACAGGGCTCTAGCTAGTTTGAGAAGATAAGTCTCCTTAAGTGTACAGATCTCTCCCTATTGTGTCATGAAGGAGAAGTCAATCAGATAGATATGCTTCCATAGAGAGGGAATTTGTCTTCATAAAACTAGCAAAACTTCCCATTTCCAAATAGGGTTAAACATTCCTCTCTTCCTATTAATTATCTTGGAAGGTGTAAATTGTAAAACATGATCTTTGTATTGAAATATTATATATATATATATATATATTATAATATATATATGTGGGTACTTTAATATTTGCTGTAGACTAGTGCCCTATATGGGGGTTATATATGATTGAAATTGTCCATGAACATTTTTTATATTTTAAATTAGTCTTTGAAAATTGAATAATGTTTGAATAAATAATATAAGATTAAATCAGCATGTAATGACAATCATAAAACAAACAAAAGTAAAATGCGTGCAGAAATATTTGCTGAAATTTAGGCCACTGTGATTGGGACACTGAAGGGTGCATGTCAGTGAAGATGTGTTTTTATTGAAATACATGTACACATACATGTATAAAACCATTTCTTGTGTTTGTTTCATAATGAAAAGATTACGGTTTACAAAAATGGAAGGTTATGTCTGTATGATTGTTAACTACATATGTGTAATTAATGATAATTTTGTTAATTTTATTAGATTTATAAAAAGAGATGTCAATTGTATCATTTTTTTCCTATTCATTGATCGTCTTTTTTCTATGCAAATGTTAAAGCTTAAGCTGGTTGTGAAAAGTACCCACACTTGCTTATTGTCCAAACAAATCAGTTATGATCAAACATATTAAATGGCATCATATTGTGTTGCTGCTTTTAGATAATTAGATAATATCAGGTTTTAGCAAAGACCTTTGTTTTCGTCTTGAAGTTACGGCCAACATTTTCAGTAATAGAAATACTGCTGTTTAACTTTAACCTTTCTAATTTGCATACCTTTTAAACCACTGTGCAAAGTAAGCATGCATTATACTACATGATTTCCTGATGTTTATAACACGGAACACTGTGCAAATTAAGCATACATTACACTACATGATTTCCTGATGTTTATAACACGGAACTCTGTGCAAAGTAAGCATGCATTACACTACATCAGTACATGATTT
>ENA-OREC01001292-OREC01001292.1-marine-metagenome-genome-assembly--contig:-NODE-1292-length-12393-cov-13.778175_pt1 | contig 12393 bp, 8 predicted proteins | sample MGYA00248626_ERZ508543 | MGnify/ENA primary metagenome ERZ508543 (study PRJEB26211, sample SAMN05518279) | marine metagenome | isolation source: Puget Sound, Washington, USA | host: Bankia setacea... | reverse complement strand
TGTTGTTTATGTAATGTTTAATTATTGTCATGTTATAGTGTATGTACAGATTGAGAAATGAAATATGTTTAAACTAAGTGCTGTAACACAAACACAAACCAATCGACAATGTATGGCGCCTCTATTATCTTTAAATAGTGTTGAATAACAAGTGAGGATGTATGTCACCCTGAAGAGCATAAGATAATGAACACGCTGCTAGGTTTGTGTATCGCTATTTTGTTAGTGTTCAATTGTGTGAAGGGTCACATGTATAAACTCATTTATATATTGATAAGGGAGTTTTTATTTCTTGGGTTTGTGATTATGTATATTATTTTGTGGAATAGTGCAATGTAAAATGTGTTACGTTTTGTGTTTTTGTTAGCTGGTTTGTGAGTTGTTGACGAATTGTATCGGACTACTTAACTTTGTATCGTATATTGTTAGTGTAGTTCTGTGAACTGTAATCTAGTGTAGTAGTATATTTGTTAGGTTTGTGTAAAGGTGTATTATTGTTTGTGTCTGACGTATATTTTCACCCAATCAGATTATTTTTAATTTGTGTTTCTATTTCATGAAGTCAGCCAATATAACGGTGGATGGAGATATTGAGGTTTACATGGAATATTGCACTGTCTGTATAACATAGATTATAATAAAACATTTGTTCAGTATCGTCCCCATTAAGAAGCCAAGGGCTCTCGCTGCGCTCGCGCCTTTCGGCCTCTTAATCGTGAAGACACTGACAAATGTACTTTAACTTTTACGTAAACTATGAAATCTAAAATTATGTGTATTCGGATGCTGGCTTATAGGTAGGATGGTGTATTGTATCGGGTTATTGTATATGAAAATGGACCTACACTTACGGAAAAAGTTACATGGATAACTTCACGATTGTCTGGTCAATGTGCTCTAGAAATACTTTTAATGTAATGTGTATTGATTATTTATTTTGTAGAAGAAAACAATGCATCAATTCAGAAGGAAAGGTTGGTGTACTTAGAACAATTATGGGAAGATATACAACGATTAACTAAAGGGTACAGCTCTGGTAATGGTGGCCTACATAGGAGCGATTTGCGGATGTCAGGTTGGTTCAATACCTCCATTGCCCTGTCTCTCTCAATTGATCAATTTCCCGAACAATTTATTTAGCATACATATATTATAATAGATATTTATTATGAAGGGATCCGTGTTGTGTTTGGAAGAACAATAAACAAGACAACATTAGTTTTCCAACTTTCAAATTGCACGCAAGTACTAACAACCTGTTATCGTTTAATATTATTTTGATCATTTCTATGTAATAGTTAGAGTACATTTGTCAGCGTCTTCATGATTAAGAGGCCTAAGGGCGCGAGCGCAGCGAAATACCTCGGCGTCTTAATGGTGAAGATACAGAACAAATGTATTCTTAGCATCTTAGTGTATAATCTATTTTAAGACAGACAGTGCAATATTTTATATACACCGCAATATTTCCATACACCGATATATTGGCTGTTCTCATTAAAACGAAATTCAAATGTTGCAAAAGGTATAACTATCAAATTGGACGAAATAATAGTTAGACAATAGCTATGATTACTAGGCTATGTGATCGAGTTCAGTAGTCTTTATAGTATATAGATGTTTGGCTAAGTCTTAGCTGCGTCGGACCATAATAATTTTGCTACAATATACCGGTACTACTAATTGAAAACATATTCATAAATTATGGGTTTTTTTCAACATGTAGCATCTCACTTTCTCTCAGTCTCACTTTTGTTGTGTTTTCTGTCTCTATCTCTATGTCTAACTCGCTTTCACTCTCTGTCACTATATTTGCCCTTTTTCTCACTCTTTCTCTCTTCTCTTTTTCTCACAGTCTTTCTATTTCTCGTTATACCCCATCTAATTGATATTACAAACTACATACCGTCGGACAATGTCAGTTCACATGTCAATGGTCGACCAGTGTGTTACGATACGTTCTCTTTACTTACAGACTCGTCAGATACCCGGTTATCTACCATTGATGATTCCCAGTCCTACAGAAATATGATCAACGTGGACAAAAAAGATTACTCCATTCTTCCTCCCGCTGCAGAATGGTGCAGAATGATGGGCTTCAGACAATGCGGCAAAGGCAGAAGCCGCCGATAACGAAATATGTCTAACTCCATCAAAGGGAGACGACTTAATAAAGCTTAACTACAGTTGCTTTAAATTGAACAATTTCATATAAAAAGGGAGACCACTTAATGAAGCATAACTACAGTTGCTTTAAATTGAACAATTTCATATAAAAAGGGAGACCACTTACTGAAGCATAACTACAGTCGCTGTAAATTGAACATAGTTATATACAAAGGCCGACCACATTAATTTAATGAATTGTTTAAATAACGAACGAGTACCGATTCAAAACTAAAGATAAAACGTATATGATTTGCTTGCTGTGGTTTATCGTTTCTGTTTTAGTTAACAAAAAATAGGAAATTCAGTTATGTAGTGATTTGCGGCTTATTTACTGCACAATTACTGAACCGTTGTGCTGGGTAAAAGTCAACAACTTTCTTCGAGTTTTGAACATTGATCAGTTAAAGGGTTAAATGTACATTTATATCCCACCCGCCATCTGGTATTTTGTTCTTTAACGATCGTGTGTAGACTTAAATGTGTATGTTTGCCTTGTTTAACTCTTTTTTGTTTACTCTTTTTTTATTTTACAACACACCAAATAGAAAGGAAATCCAAAATATGTGTTCAAGAAATGGTTAACGCATATTTTCTGTTTTGTTTGTAATTTTTGTATTATCAACATACATTCTTTATTGCATTTTAGCAACAAATAAACTTCTACGCAAGGGTTTGAATGACAAAGTGTGTGTTAATTTGTTTTTATTTACGTCGTCCTTTGTCGTACAGAATTTGGTCCTACAATCTCTCAATTTAATTAGTGACTTATTTAAATATATTCTATGAAATCAAAAGGAATACTTCATATATCTAAAAATGTGAAAACTGTCAAGGCGATTTATTAGATCAATAAACCGTGTCTGTTGTTGACCAGTTAATCGTTGCGCTGTTTCTTAAATAATTATAATATTTGGAAATATAATTTCTGGTTAGGCAAATCATGTGTGACAGAAAGATTCAATACCGGGTTGTTTGATCTATTGAAGTTTTGATAAAAGTAGATCCTGAAATATGACAATTGAGACCAAACAATACTTTTCTGTAGTAATGATGATGATGATGATAGACACAGGGATGATGGCGATGATGATGATGATGATGGTGGCGATTATGATGATGACGGTAGTGGTGGTGACAAGGAGATGGAGGGCGCTAGTTTCCTATTGATTTTTGTGTGATACAATCTGGCTTTCGTCAAAACGTACCCATACGTGTATGAAATAACAAAATAAAGTCTTTTGTCTCAATCACCTTTTTATTTGTCACAGCAAAACAAAATATTATTACATTAAAGGCCCGTTATTGCTCAAATTCATTATGCAATACAATATATTATACCAAGAACATACTGAAACAGCTTGGTAACTCGTTTTTACAACCAGTGACAGTGTGTAAACGGTTGAAATTCAAAGAGATATTTGATAAAACAGTGAAGTGTTTTTTGTTTACATTTTAGCAGTTACCGTTACAAAGTGTATCCCCATTGCCAACCAATAAAGCGGTATAATCAAAATGTAAACAGAAGTAGTAATTTTTCATCCAGTAAACTAATGAGGAATAACGGGCTTTTACGATTTCTAAGCATGGAAAAGATATGAAAATACATATAGTTTGACCCGAAATCTTGTATGTGACCATTTTTATATACAGTGATTTTGTGTATTCAAATCTATAAAAAATGATAGCATAAACGTACTGTAGGTTTTAATCGACCTATGAAATATCTTATTTTGTTTACAAAGATGTCATATCATTGTAACATCATCACCTAGGCTCCTAATACAATATCTACCAAAGAAACAAAATGTTCAAAAAAGTGTTTGTTTTAGGTATATTAACGAGATGATATACAACGTTGGTACAAGATTGCAGGTCAGTTATATTAAAGTAACAACATGTTATGAATACAAAAAAAAGCACCATTATAAAACACCTCCGATCAATGTTTTAGTTTGACATAGTTTTAAAAGTTTTAAAGTTATCTCACTAAACCAATGATCATATATGTTGATTTGATGTAATTCAACAAGTAAACTTTTCAAGAAAAACTAATACAATCAAAAACTATAATCCACGACTTGGTACAAATGTGAGACTTCCATTAGATTCTTCATGTTTCTTTAAACAAAGGCAAGACATTTTGATTATAGTGGAATTTTAGGAAGTTATCAAGTAAATATATATTGAAAAACACACAAACATAAAATCACACTTAAATTCATAAAATGTCAGAATTGATAGACTAACACACTGTGTTGTAAGGTCATTAGCATATTAAACCAATGTTGATGTATGACCATTTATAGAAAATCAACAAGTCAAACATTCAAAGAAAGCTCTAAGAATATTAAATGTATGAATTTATACAATTGGTAGACTTACAGCGGGGTCTCATAGCCTCTGTTAATACGTTAAACATAGTCTGAGTTTAACTCTTATTAAACAAGTTGATTATTCTACAATAAAAAACGAATAAAAAAACGTACATCCACAAATTATCATGAGGAAGTGAAGACTTTCATACAATTTTCATTAAACCAATTTTGAGTAAGGATCAATTAGTGTCTTTAAACGAGTAAAAAAACATTTGAATAGTATAATAAAGCAAGTACCATTCATGAATTCATAAATAATCACAATTGTAGAATTACAAACGATAAAAAGGTTCTTTAAATAAACTAACTCGATTTGGAATGATGTTGAATTTTAGTTTTTAAACAAGTTACATATTTAGCCAAAAGAGTATATAATCAAGGAAGTTAAATACATGATTTAGTAGAGTTGGTAGACTGACAAAAGATTTTAGAAAGTTTCTTCAAACACATACAACCCATTTTGAATTTAATTGATTTCTAGTAAGTATCCTTAACAAAACAAAATAATACACATTAAATTCATTTATTAATACAATTCGTAGACTTGAGGAGGATGTTGTATGCTTCTTTAAAACGTATGCAACACATTTTGATTTTTGTCGATTTATAGGTATTAAGAGTAAGATATACAAAACAAACGAATGTAGTTAACATCATATTAAATTATCACCATTGTTCTTTTTTAACACGATTTGAAAGTTTCTTTGAACATGTAACCGGGTAGGGTTCATGTGAAAAGTTGTTACCCGGTTACAAACACATAGAAAAGCATTTTTATTTATGTTGACTGCTAGTAAATAAACAAGTAAAATATGGAGGAAAACTACTTTAAATTCATAATTACCTTAAAACGAAAATAATAAAAACAATCCTTAAATATATGATTTATTACATTGGATAACTTACACACCATAATAATATTTCTTTAAACTCATTAAATCAATTTTAAATAATGTTAATTTGTTTTAAATACAAAAACAATATAAATACAAGAAATACATACAATCAATTAGTTAGTGCAACTAGTAGACTTACATACGGTTTAGGAAGTTTCTTTGAAGACGTTTTCAAGAAATATGAAATAATGTCACGGACGATTTATATTATCTAAAGCCCAAACAAAACAATTCAATTTCTGTTGGACAGTTAAATGACGTGGTTAATCGACTTATGTTTTTTGTTTAAAATCGGGTTTTATTAATACCAGTACATAATAAAAATGCAGCATTTTAAGGACATCTTCGTCTATAAAAATAAGATAATTGCTAACCATAGGAATAATGCATATCACATAAAAATGTTTTTTATTCTTCATTCAAAAAGTAATATTTCACCGATATAAATATTTCACGTCGAATAAACCGTTTTAAACCGTTCGTCATAACGTTTCAGCACATCGTCATTCAACTATGTATAATTAAAATGTGTTGTCTGAGGTCGTTATGATCCCGGTAATTCAAAAAATTGTCTATAAAACTAGTGAAATGTGTTTCCTGATATTTTGCACATATGCCTCAATTATTTGTACCAACTCCAGGTATGAACGGTCGTTGCTCATTTTATATCGTACTTTCTAAATATTGAACAGTCTAATACTGCATTAATACACACGATGGAGGATGTCAATCTAAGCAATGACGATTTCTGAAAACCTACAGTTGGTATAGGTATATACACTTAAACGAATTTCTATTTGGTCACCTAGGTTTAATTGTATTTTAGGAAAGTTATTAGGAGAAAAATAAAAATAACCAAATATATATTTAATACAATTGATTCCTAACATATAAAACAAAACTTTATTGAAATTTGATCACGGAAAAAAACTTAAAACTGAAGGATTAACATACGCACCCTTAAAACATCGTATTTAATTTCGCTCCAGTATTTTGTACATCCACCTGGTGTGTACTGGCCGCACAAATCTGATAAATAACACGCGTGAGCTCCCTTAGATTTAGTTGCAGCGGCTGTATACGAACCTTGCGTTTCAATAGGTCCAACAAGAGGTCATATTTAATGTTTTTCATTATATCACATTTTATATAGTGGCCAATTCGAAATTCGTTTAAGTGTACATTGCAAAGTTGCTTGAGTGTTTAATTGAAAAAAACAGGCGGATGTGGCGATTCAGTCACATGAAAGACGTTTTAGCGCTGATTAGCTTCCTTAAAACACCTAATTCAAAAGTAAGTGGGTTGCACGAGCCGTATTCTTTCATGTTCCTGGATATATGGATGCTGTTGTAACACTGTTTTTTTTCAGAACAGCTTCTCATAAATTATGTCTGAACATTTTAAACAGAAAATTGTGAAGAGAAGAGTATAGTTTCATGGTCTAATTTGAAGTTTTCGGTATTTTAGTTATATGTCACTTAATGTACAGTAGTCGTGTGACGATATGCTCAGTTTGGCCTTTTTCTGGTCATTTCACATACTTGTCTGCTTAAAGCATTTGTTAAACTTTAGAAATATATATATTAATTGTCTTTAGAAAACCCTACCGATAACTTGTGAAACATTATAGGTGAGTTTTGGTAATAAATGGTAAGGTGTGTCGACACAACATGACAACTTTGGCTCAACGTTGTTGAATACTGTTTAAGACTTCGTTCAGCTTATCGGATTCTTAACGATCTTTAACATCATATTCACAAGACAGACGTGTTAGTCTTCTGATTATGGCTAAACAATATTACATAATATAACGGTTGAACATGAGAAAACAAAACAAGAGTGTTAACAAATATCATAAAAGCCTTAACCAAATACCAGTAAAAAGAAATGATCAACTATAAACCACACATAAAACCATATACAATGAATATAATGAGGGGTGAATGCGAAATGGTTCTAACTGCTAATATATCCAATAGTAATAGACATTTAAAATCGGTTGACTTTCAACCAAAGAATAGAAACTGTGCTTCTCTGAATGAACCAGGACACTGCATTTTATCATTTGACACTTAATTTGAACCATTAGAAATATGCGTTGTTCCCAAAATGTACTTTTTTTACCTTGTTGTAAACTGACATAACTGACATTTGTCGACATTTACATAATATATGCATATGACGTATGTTTACTTTTAATTTCAATAATCTATCACAACTCTCAAATAGATTTCTTAAACCTCATGTTGATTAACTTTGTAAAAATGTTTTTAACCAATCGCTATTGTTTTTCTTAACTTAAATGGTTCTAATTATTAAAATGAAAATAGCATTTAATAAAAATGTTCAAACAAATAAAATATGTCAAAAACAGTTGAATGTCTTAGTTTGTTGTATCGATGTATTCCTATATTTAGATACAGTTGTGTAACAGTTTTGTGTTAAGTCGGTATGCGGATTTACATTATCGTGTGCTTTTACATGTACATAAAGCAAATTGATCAAGGGTATGAAATACTTCGTTCGCTAAGTTGTTCCAAACGATATCATTACTCCCTCAATGAACAAAATCAAACAAAAGCAAGACGTCAAAACATGAGTTAGGAATATCAATAAGGATACTGATTATCAATTCTAAACACACAAAGAAAATTCACACACACGAACGAATATATCCGAATTTGCCAGGAGGACTGTTGTATGCATGTGTCTTGGAAACAAAATCTGTTTTTTACGTATCACCTATAACCATCTTTGGTTCCCTGATGGTATTTTGAGAGTCCTATAAAATTATGTGTAATATATAGGTACGACACTTTTTAAAAACCGTTTGTTGTAATGTGTCAGTACATCGTCATTCAACTAGGTATAATTAAAAGGTTGTAGTCTGAGGTCGTTACGATCCCGATAAATCAACATTATCTTTAAAACTATGTATAATATATTCACGGATTGACGAAAACACATTGGATTTAATCACTTCTTTTTTATAAAGGGTCTCAAACGACTTTGGTTACCAACGGTTTCAATAGAGGTTCACACATTATATCTGACATCAATTGTGTAACATTGCCATCCATCACTTTCTTTTCTGTTTTGTTCGATATTCTTCTCTGCGACAAATCCATATACAACCAATTAATTAGTTAGCAAAACATTATACAAACCCCGCAACCAACAGTGTTCAATATGTATCATAATTTCTTGTTAATCGTTGCTTCTTTCAGCAATAATTAGACTCAATTCCTGATACTGGTATTAAATATATGATTGTTCAAAACGCTAATTGCGTAACTCAGCTCCAAAACTATACCCCGAATTACACTACAACTATGGTCACGGTTGATCGTATTCTTGAAATATACTTTTAGTAGTCTATTGGTTTGCAGAACTTGTAATCAGATGTAGTTTGTCTTCTAATTGCTCTTCAAGCGCCGGCAGACTGTGGTCAAGCCTAACAGCCAAAAACTGGGTGGGACACCTGGACTCCAGGTCAGATCTCCCTATGACCATACCAATGGCTATCACCTTGTTATGGCTAACTCGACCGATCACAATTGCTCCACTGTCACCAGGACGGCAAAAAGGTGAGGCTGGTGTTAGACTTTCTATCAGGAGAAGATGGGACAATGCACCAAAATAGTATCGAGTTGAAACCAATCGTCCAAGCCCGGGCCGACTCTGTGCTCCAATGATGTAAACATTCATAGGCGTTTGGTAGTCTGTCAACAATTCACAGCATATCTTCAGTGCAAGGTTTTGTGCATCACGTAGAAAATACTCTAAGCCAAGTGGTTTGAGTGGAAACCTCATGACGAGTATTGCTGCGATGTCGGTTTTGTAATGGACTTTTGCTAGGGTTCCTAGGGGCTCTTCATTTAGAGAACTGATTAAAGTTCCTTCTAGTTCACCAGTGAAATGACGGGCGGTGAGTGCATAGTAATATCCTTTATTTGATCGTGCAAAGCATCCAAGTGTCGCTGTTCCGGGGAAACCATCACGACGAATCCCTTCTCCAGGCCTTTTAAATGGTACAATATGTCTGCCAACGTATCTATATGCTAATTCTGTGATGCCAAGTTCGCCCAATGTTTTGGTAAGAGACTGTTCGATTCCAGATCTATCCAAGACATCTTCATCAAGGTCAAGCTGTAGGACGTCATACCTGAATCCGAAACCAACAACTTCTGGCAATGCCAAAAGATGCTCCTCCATGCGAAGTTTCTAAAACAATCAAATACAAATGTTAACAGTTGGCATAGGAGAAGGTAGGAACAGCCTTAAGTTAACAAATAAACACGTAGTACAATAAGAAAGTAGGTTTCCCACTGAACATATTATATCTTGAATAGAAATGTCTCCATCGGTAAAGTGACACTTGTTTATAGTATGTGTATGTAAATGTTTAATTTATTGTAGGTACGTACATGTAGTATAGTGATGTGAAAATGTTGTATCTACATTGGGTGAGGGTATATATACGTGTTTACTCTAGTCGGCTATGTGTTATATAATGTAGGTGCGTATATGTTACATGAAACATGTATTAGTGAGCATATGATATGCTACTCGAAAAAGGTGAACTTACGCTTATTTACATGACGTAGGTAATTATATGTTACACAGAAGTTGTAGGTACATATGCGGTGTACTATACACGTACGTTTATGTTAAAATGAAGACATCTGGTATGTTTTTATGACGATGATGATTGTTGGCTTGTATTTAAGACGTATGTGTTTTACGTATATGTTGTAGGTGTGTTTGTGTTGTACAACATAACGACAAGCTGTACATGTATTGCACGCATGATTATAAAAGTAACGTGCTTGTTTAATAAAGTGTCCTTTATAATGAATGTGCCATCGTCCAGGCATTATGGGACACCTATTTATGTGTGCATCTTTACTCTCTAATTAATATCCTATATGTGAGGCTACTTGTAGAGAGGCATTCGATAACCATTCATTTTATCTAGCTGGAAGCTCAGTAACTGGTAATATCAGATCAAGCGCCCATCAGGACTCTAGCAGTAGACGCATTAAACATTAGGCCAAGGAGGTGATATGACAATTTACAAAAATGTTTCGTGATTATAAGGTATACATACATGTAAGATATCAAATGAAAGACTTGGACACGACTTTGTTTCACAACAGGTCAATTGTAGATTACCTGTTCTTCAGACAAGTCTTTGCTCGGTTTGGCCAACGGTTTTGCGTGCGCCTCCTTTGAAATGTCGGACTGTTGGAACAATGCTCGAATACCCATCGCAGGTCACAGAGACGTTGGTTGTTCTTTTTTTTGTTCTTCTGTTTCGGTTGGTGATGTGTCTATTACGCCTAGATAGTTGATGAAACGTTGATTACTTACTCACATATAGGTCAACGCAGATGTCTATGTTTTGTTTTAGTGATGTACCAAATTGTACAAAAAACAAAATTGCAAGCATTGTTGTTGTTTTTTTTTGTTAATAACATTGATTAAGTAATACTTCCTCAGAATAATGAGTATACGGTTATTTCAAAATAATGTGAGGTTGTTCGAGCTATTAGTTAATCAATATACACGTCTTATTTAAAACGTTGACAGTGTTTGTTTAGAAGAAGCGATTATCGAACCTACACATCTTTGAAACTTCTTATTTTGTTCTCAACTGGAGTACTCTGTTCAACTATTGTAATGCTATAATCGTGTTCGTTAAACACTTCTTACGTTCAAGCCTTTCCAGCGCTTCCTTCAATAGAGAGAATCCGTATCTCTCCAAAGCTCGGTCAAGTTCATCGACATTGGTTTCTCCTGTGTCCAAGGCGCACTTAACCACGATTACCATGGCTCCAACACGTATTTTGAGAGTTTCCCGATGCATCATTAGTATATCAACTTTATCGAAGCTTATTGGCTCAATATCTATGTCTTGACCGCGATTCAAAGACTCCACTTTGGAACTTCCAAACAAAGTGTATTTGGTCTGCTTTCCGTTACGGGTAACTAAAACTGCATCAGGCAAGTATACATCACCAAGCAGGTGCTTCGTGACTTCCCATATTGAATTCAACAAATAAAGGTTTTGCGTTTTTCTTCAGTTTTTATATCACCGCCTCCTCGATAGCCTAGTGACACAGTGCTGGCTTCGATTGTGGGAGGTACCAGGTTCAATCCCCAGTTAAAGACCGCGTCATATCAAATACGTTTAATAATAGTACAAGAAATTCTCTTTTTAGCACTCAACATTAAAAAGGAAATGTTGGCTCTTATGAATTAGTACTGGACAAAAGTAATGGATGGAAATCCTTCAAAGCCTGAGGTCACTGATCGTTGTGGGGCGGATAGAAAAACGAGTGACCACACGAACCAAAAAGTTCGAATGCAAAAAAATGAAAATAATTTCCAGAGTGCAGAGTGTCAACAAATATATACCAATATATCGGATTGTTTTAAACGATGAGGGTAATGGGCGTCCCCTCCATGTAGTATGTGTGTGCTTAAATTATATTTTTATATTCATAATAATTGATAACTAACCTGTTACAATGAATATTTTCGTCTTTGTATGGCATATCGGCTCTGTCAATGGTCTTTTTATTGGCGATTCTGCCATGATCTGGTCCTGTACGGTAACTGATGTCAATGAGTCGACACCATAACGAAGCATGCTAACGACATAAGCTTTTCACACAGCAACATTGGTGTTTGATGTAAGTGTAAGCTAATTTCGAGGTTCTTGCACTAGATGTTAGTTTCTATTTGGTTCTAAATGTAAGTTTCAACTGTTGCTGCCTTTGTAGTGTAAGGTTCTGTTTTGCTTCCAAATGCAAGGTTCTGTCTGTGTACCAGTTGTAGAGTTCTGTATGTGTACCAGTTGTAGAGTTATGTATGTGTACCAGTTGTAGAGTTCTGTATGTGTACCAGTTGTAGAGTTCTGTATGTGTACCAGTTGTAGAGTTCTGTAT
>ENA-OREC01001291-OREC01001291.1-marine-metagenome-genome-assembly--contig:-NODE-1291-length-12399-cov-12.030433_pt1 | contig 12399 bp, 6 predicted proteins | sample MGYA00248626_ERZ508543 | MGnify/ENA primary metagenome ERZ508543 (study PRJEB26211, sample SAMN05518279) | marine metagenome | isolation source: Puget Sound, Washington, USA | host: Bankia setacea... | reverse complement strand
TTTTTTTATTTGTATAACAACCTAACCAAACCTTGAAAGTCCCTCTGTTAGCATTAGTTGGAGTGGGTCCGTTAGGTTTGATCCGCTTTATTGCGTTATACCGGTTAAGTTACGCCTCGTTGTGTTATCCTGGATTTGTTACGCCCTGCAGAGTTATCCTGGATTTGTTACGCCCTGCAGAGTTATCCTGGATTAGTTACGCCCTGCAGAGTTATCCTGGATTTGTTACGCCCTGCAGAGTTATCCTGGATTTGTTACGCCCTGCAGTTATCCTGGATTTGTTACGTCCTGCAGAGTTATTCTAGTTTGTTACGGCTTTTTCATTGATCTGAGTTTATTGTGCCGTGGGTTTGCAAAACCTGTTGTTTCCGTTGTGTTTTTGCTTTTTACTAATCTGTGAGTCCTTGCTTTGTGCCTTCAATATTTCATGCCGAGGTCTTGCCATGATCTGGTTGTTTCCGGTTGTCAGCCATGACCTAGGCTGTTTGTCGTGGTTTTGTCATGACCTGTTTTTGTGTCCAGTTGTATGTTTTTGTTTCGTGGTTTTGTACTGTACAGGTATCGTGCTATGTTATTTATTGTTCTGTTTTCGTGCCGTGATATGGTCATGTCCTGGATTCGATACGTCTTATTGCGTTGTACAGTGTGTTTAATACTTCTCCACGAGTACTGCCATCTGTTATTTACCGAAACATGTTTGAATAGTAACTATACATATATGGGAGTAGATAAACGCCTTTCATTGCCCCTTGGCTCTCATAAAACCTTCTGACGAGTTCTAACTAATTACACTGGTACTTAAATAACACGGTATCAATAACATAATTTATATATTTTGAATACACTAAACAATATTGTTTTAAATTAAAGTTTATCTTCAACATATCATTTCTTAGTTAGCTGATTAAACACGTATCTCGTACTGTAAACTTAGTCATCACATAAACTAAACAGATCGCCAACTTCATACGATATTGTGAAGTATATAGGAATGTTATTTGTGTACACAATAAATGTAAAGAGTTTATGACCGATAACAACTGTCTATGAATATCAACACTTGTTTTAATGCACGTAAGATGAACTAGTATATTGTGATTGAGCATTGGTATGGGCAGTTAACCAAGAATCATAGACAGTGTTAACAAGATAACCTAGACAGTCTTAAATACCAAAACTTGACCTATACTTTCTTTATTTTCATCGTCTGTTATTCCACCATACTTTCTGACATCCTCATCATATAGTAAGTGGATAATTTACACCGAACTTTGATGAGCTGTTGGCAACAGACAGGAAAGAAATTGCCAGAAATAGAAGGTTTATGGATAGAGAGATGATTGGACGACTTCGGTTTGCCAAGGTCGTCCATGTTCTTGACAACGTTCAATATTTATGGCATATCTCGTTTGTACTTTTCCTATAACAGGGTTAAATACTACGCCCCCTGTAGTTGGTGATATCCAACGGCCGGGGACATGTCTGACAAGGTCGATGGAGCGGCGGAGTTCCATCTTTGTTTTCCGTTACATTAATTGGCGCATTGGGACCTGTTTACAACACTTGTTTTAATTAGTCTTAATTGATCTCAACTCACAATTACCAGTGAGACGGTGCTCTATGGAGACTAATTGTGCTGGACGTTAGTTAGACAACGGAAACGAGTCATCGTAAGCAAATTGCATGAGAAATATGTTGTGAGCGATTGGTTCAGTAATAGAACAGCAAATTGATTGAACGTGTTCCATTGAATGTTTCAGAGCCTGATAAACATACCAATAATGTGTGCAAATGTTCCGTACTACCATATAAGTCAGTTACTCCATCGAGGGTGTCTAACCTTTGTAATATGGTACCTACAATGAAGTTGTTAAAGACATATGTTTATATAGATGGTTGACGAGAAATTGGTTTAAGTACTATTGAATAAAGGATGCAGATATACCCCTATCTCATTGTCCCTTGGTTTGTCTCATAAACTTGAACATATCTTTAAAGTACCATTTCAGTTTCAATGTTAAATGGTCTATCTTCATTTCAGCGTTATAAGCGTCAACATAAGAGCATGCACTCGTAATACAACCAACTTGTGGCGTTTGTAACTGTAATACTTTTTTATTATATTATTTCTTTCAAATGTATAATTTGTCTTTTTCAGGCTTCAAATAACTGTAGAAAGTCGTCAAAATCACGCGGTCCTTCATTGCTTCCAGTTGACGACGAACGGTCATCCACCACGAAGAAATTAGGTTTTGGGGAACTGATTTGTACATCTATGGTACAACTGTTTGGTGTACATTTCTACAAGAGGCGACGCTGTGAATAATTGTTAACTGCTCGATTACACAGAGTGGATTGATTAAGTAGAATACCGTGTAAATACCGGACGCACTCACAATGGATATATCCAGCTTTCCCATTGAAGATCACACACTGAGGTATACAGAACATGAGGCTGTTGCTTCTACAGGGAATACCTCGATGGAAGAGACGTTTGTACAAGGACCACTTGTGGTACCCATGTATCAACAAGTCATCATAATTACTATGTATAGCCTTGTTGTGATCCTCTCTGTGACTGGAAATTCTATTGTATGTTATATTGTCTTCTCGTCGAAAAGAATGAGAACCGTTATGAACTATTTTATCGTGTGTTTGGCATTCAGTGATATCCTTATGGCCGTCTTGTGCATACCATTAACATTCATAGCTAATCTTGTCGTGAACTCGTGGCCATTTGGTGAAACCATGTGCCCCATTGTATCATTTATCCAAGTTGTGGCGGTGTTCTTGAGCTCCTTGACTTTAGTTGCCATTAGCATGGATCGTTATTTCGCAATTGTCCATCCACTAAGACAGAAAATGACAAAGCGGCAGGCGTTTATTGTGATATCTGTTATTTGGTTTTTGTCCCTCGTCATCCCTCTTCCAACAGCTATCACAGCCCGGGTTCACCAGTATATCAATGACTCGAACGCTCCATACTTCTGTGAGGAGATGTGGGACAACGTGACTACCCAGTCCACTTACAACATTGTACTGCTCCTCTTCCAATACTTCATTCCACTCGTGATTCTCGTGCTCACTTATGGACGTATTATTCTTGTATTATGGATTAAGAAGACGCCAGGAGAAGCCGTCAGTGACAGAGACCAGCGGATGTCGAAGTCAAAGAAAAAGGTAATCAAACAAACCATTCGTAGATTGCCAACAAATGAGAAATCCCTCTCGACAGTGATGCTGCACAGCCTGTGATAGTAATTGACCAAATTGAGCATCTCTTTTATGAGTTATTCCTATTGCCCCGGGGAATGTGTACATCCTGTCATCCTACTCAGAGAACTTGTTCATTTTCGCCAATGGTTATCACAAGCCTGTCATTGTCTGGTACATCATGTTGTATTCTCAAGGCCGTGAAATGATGCTGAGTTTTGGTCACTAACTAAATATAAAGGGAGTAGGTCAAATGACAAAATCTGCAACTGGCACAATCCTTATTTTAACTATGTATAGCACAATTTAAAGTTAACTGAATATGCAAGTCTACACGTTTATAAGTTATACCATCGGAACAATGTTCATACATTTACAAATATATAAACATCAACAGCATATCTACATATAATCGATTGACATTAAAACACGCACATTAAACAAATAAAGCATGGGATCACACGCAAATTTTAAATTACGATATGCGCACGTACTAAACATATTATAAAGTAATTAGTATACGTCACATGCAGTTTACTATCAAGTAGTGTGTGAAAGATTAAGAATGACACTACAGTGACTGGTGTATAGTATGAAACATGCATTGTTATGTGGTTCATTGTTCAAAATGGCCATAACAAATTAACTGAAATGAAATAAAATAATAATCGAACTGACCACAATACAGACCGCGTACTTCATTTAAGATGTGCATGTCAACTTTCATGATTTATAAAAGGAAATATTTATTTGATGTATCATTATTATATACAGAGTATCCCGTGTGCCCAATTGTCTGAGTTTATATTCACCTACTGAAAGCATATTATAAAAGATATTATTTGTTTTGTTTCTGCCCGACGGTAGTAGAAATGATTATCATAAAGAGTAATGTAATGAAAGAGACAATGCTTGTCAGACATGTCGGTTTCTTTTCCAACAGAGAAACGGAATCACCCGAATAGTGTAAAAACGACTGTAAGCGTATGTTCAATTCTGGAACGTAAATATTGACGTATTTATCTAGTCTTTGGGACACAATGTAATAAATTAAACCTACATACAGATAAGAACATGGTCTACTCTTCATTCATGTTTTGGTAATAAAGCAGCCACCAAGGAGCATGCTACACCCAGATTGGTATACGTAACTCTGTATGTGTGTATTGGGAAGTGATTAGATACTGTTGTATTTCCATTGACGTGCTAGAACTGCACTGCTAGACCAATGTTACAACTTGGCGAGATATAACAATCGGTATGTAATGAGATTGGAAAACAACGGTAGACTTTTCAATTTAACGTCGATTGCATACGTTGTTAAGCCATTCTAAAGCCATTTGCAAAGACCTCAGACAATTGTTAACATATCTTAAGTACAAATAGTTGGGGCAAAGATGATGTGCATGGTTAAATAACTAAATACCGCATCGCCGTCTTTGAATCAATAGGCGGCACAAACTCTGTATGAGAAAATGGACTTAAAGTGCGTTCTTCTCTAAATGTCAATTACCCAAATTGCATCCTTACTCAAAGTAATTGGAGTAAAGAACTGGTTTCTTTCACTGGGAAACCTTTTGACCTCGGAATTAATGATGCAGTACATATAAGTCTAATTGATTGTTTAAATGTTCGTCGAGTTGGTTTTCTTTAAACATTTCATCCACCCAAATATATTTCCATTCGATCACCACATGTCCTCCCAAATAGTTTACGACAATATTCTAGAATATATCGTAGTGGTGGCATCGCAAAGTGGTTAGCGCGTCTGACTCGTAATTGGTGGTTGCTTGGCAGACGTGAGTTCGAACCACATCAAAGGATACCGTTGTTTCCATGAGCAAAAGCTTCAATCTCATTTTTCAGTACTTGTTGGTTCAAGGAGTGGACTTGGGTGTAATTTCACAATCAAACTAGAATACGTATATTTAACACAATACTTGAGGACCAAGGAAACGAATACAATTTGACAACGGCGTACACGAAACGTGTTGCAACAACGTCATACATTTTCTCTGTTTCTAAAATATAGGCAAATTGAAAAATGAACAGCTTGTGATATTTCAAGAAAGCAACTAACTTGTATGACTGTATTGGACGGCATGCTATAAACTCATTTGTTTTTCTGTCAACACCACATATAGTTATAGGGCATGCGTGTATATGAACTTAAAGTCGCGTGATAAGTCGAGTTTGTTCCATTTTAATTATGTTAACATACATAGGATGTTGACAATATCGAAATCATACAATATAGTTTAACAGCGACATCTGTGTCGTGAACTTAGAACCTAGTACAAACATAGGCCGTCTTCAAGGGTACCCTTGGTGTAGAAAACGGTTGTTTGTACACTTAATATGCAGTGCTTCAAACTAGGGTTAACACTTAATTAAATTTATATGCAGTGCTTCAAACTTAGGGTTAACACTTGTCCACCCTGTATCAATGAAGAAGAATCTACAGTCGCATCTCATTGCTTGATTTCTACCAATGACTGGTCCTCAAAAGTAATTCAACCCACACACTCGGTACATGAGCAAACCATTGAACGTATATAACTCACAGACACATTTACGATTATGAGTATAACATACAGTAAGAACCGTTTTAATCGCGGAAACAAGCAGTTATATTACAAAGTATATACTCCGTATTCATATGTGCTCGTGTGCAATTGGTTTCCTTTAAAAACCTTACATTTACAAGAAACGTAAATGAAGAATTTGATGAATACAGCAAGTTGATAAGAAATGTTTTATTTACCAGACATCAGAGACATACGAACAGGGTTAGGTCTAGAATATTACCTTTTAATACAATTGAATACACTACAAAACGAAACAACTTAGTTCAACACAAAACCACAACAAACAAATCAAAACAATACTTCTCTTGTCTTATTTAGTTATACCTCGCAACTGCGCCCAAATCATAAAAACTCAATACAATTACTAAACTCTATATTTGCATTCTGTCATTTACAATGTGATCATTTTTGGGTCAAGTTTATATGACAATCTCGATGTATGCGCACTTTAACGTACTTCAACCCCTGGATAGGAAAACAAATCCTGGTCATGATTGACTTTCAATATCCTACATAAATGTGAGGCCATCGATTGAGCATCGAGATTGGAGGACCGGTCAGTGTTTCTGTCCTAAATTACATTTCCTCAGGCCACAATTATAACAGCATCAACTTTATCAGATTTCCGGACCACTTATTCAAACCAATTCCACTTGTAGGGCTCTTAATCGGTCCGTGAATTGTACAAAAACGAGCATTTATGTACACGAACTATTAAAAAGCACCCAGATCAACAGTGATTGGGATGAATGTAATATAATGGTGATGTTTCGTTTACCCCGTTGTTTTTGTCCTAGTATTCACAGCTCTTGTTAACACACGTAAACTTTAGAAACACTAAGTTATCTGTCTTCAAAATATTGTTTTCAAATATTTAGTGCCACACTACCATTTCAGACAACAGTTTTAAATAATACGGAAACTTACGAGAGTTAGTTAGGTCCCGGGTATGTCGCTAATAATGTTTTCCTGTGTAGTCACTCAAAATAATTACACGCGAAAATAAACCTTTTAAATGGATGGCAATATGCTATCTCTATTGATAGTTTGTTTAAAGTGCCTTAGTTTCAAATGTTTGCTTGCGATTTAGTTGTAACACTAATCAAATAGCCGTCACAATTACAAAGCGTGGTATAAAACAACAACGGGCTCACATTACGGCCATGATTAACGCCGCTCTGAACATTTGAAATAACTATACAATTCACACCTACGGCTTAAATATTATCACCAAGGGACCAATGCGTATAACTTATATGCATGTTAGAATTGTTGACTAGAATTGATTGTTTAATTCCTGTTCACTCGAGTGATATGATGACTTAAATAGTACTTGGTGCCCGTAATGTTCGCTTACGCAAGTCACATGTTGGCACCACATTAACACTTGCATATGCGTTGCTCTCAATTCCTTTATTAAAGGCGTTTTCGGCTGTTTTCTTTGCGCATCCTATTGCGCAGGTGTCCCGTAGCCTGAAAACTCAGGGATTGGGGGTTCGAATCCCATCGGAGGATTAATTTTTTATTTTCCCTATTTTTAAAAATCAATTGAATAGTTGTTAAAACATGATGAAATATACAAAGGGATTTTTGACCACTGTTTGTTTTCTACACGAACTCATATTGAATATAGAATTAAAAATATTACGGTGACATATACTTGTTTTTTGTTTTTTTAGATTAGCACTGCATATTAATTGTACAATTAATTAACAGTTCTTTTTTTTAATTTGTAAGATCAATTTTGATCAATATTTTGGGCTCGAAATCACAAACACTTCAAACACAAAAGTCAATATTTTGTTTCATCAACTACTTTAGCACATTGTATGTGAACGTTATTGTTAGCAAAGGTGGGTGTGTTCAATATCATTTTTCGAAAATACGAGCAGGGTGACCTACTGTTGTATGAGCTTGTTGAATTCAGCATTAAATTTCCTGCAATATATATATATAAAAATAAAAAATCAATCGAAAATAAGAATAACTATAGAAATCGTCTTTAACATGCACATGTATAACTGTCAACCAAGTGCGGTAAGCGAGTAAATGTTAATCTTTTAGCCCACGCGGCTCTCGGTCAACTAAGAACATAACTGTATTCTAGCACGTGCTGTCAACAAAGTGAAGTAAAACCAGTACATGTATACTGTTGACATATCAGTTGAGACCACGTCAGAGCAAACGCCGAAGTCAATGCAGTGATACCATTATGGAAGACAAATGACCACAAAGCTATAACTCTGCCAACAAACACTCATTATTTGCCCAATGAGAACGTTTTACTGACTGTCTTTCTGTTGTCTGTTTTCAGATCATCAAGATGTTGATAGTGGTTGTGATCATCTATACGTTCTGCTGGCTGCCGCTGCATGTCATCACTATAGCCGGCGATATCAACAAGACATTCTATAACCTTCCAGGAATGAACATTGTATGGACCTCCTCGCACTGGCTAGCAATGTCAAACAGCATGTATAACCCGTTCATCTATTGTTGGATGAATGCAAAGTTTCGGAACGGATTTAAGAACGCCTTACGATGCTTCGGTGTCCATAGCTCTAGTTCAGATATGGAACTACAAAGGATGAACAAGTCTCAAATTGGACAGCACTCAGTTCGGTCCACTATGAAAGGATTTACTAGAAGACATACAACTGATCCAGAATATACTTACATAGCTGATGGAAACTCCTGCAATGGTACATCAGTAACACAACATAGAAGTAGCTCCAATACCTGCTCTAATTAGCGAAACCTTTCAAATGTAAATGTGGCTTCGGTTTTATATAGAGTTGTTTTTCTTGTTTATCGGTTGATGGAACACAATCATATATAAGTTAATGAAGTTGTTAATGGTGACGGGTGTAAACTTAATGGGTCTTCGTCGCCTATATATGTAATGACAACGCAAATCGTACACGTAATTGAGATGGATTGCTCTTTATGTTAATACCTTGAGCAATGACCGAAGCAGAATCGTTTGCAGATACTACATGGCCAAACTACGTTTACCATTGTATGGCCGTATAAGCTTATAAGGTATAAAGACTCAACACGCTATACCGTATTTTGAAAATGAAACTGTTTCTCGCTTTCTTTCTTTGACTTTTTTTAATGAAAGAACTTATAAATATTAATTTGCCATGAGGCAGTCAGTGATGTTAATTGTACTAATCTTTACTAGTTCGATTTTGAAATCATGCTCGAATCCGTTCATGTATCCAACCATAACTGAATATTGAGGGCAATGTGTCTAGCTCAACAAAACAACGAGAGCATTTGGTGTGGTGTCACATCCGACAGCAATTAACGCGCCCTACTCTTCACACATGTTGCCCAGTAGACCGGTCTAGTATTTAAGAAGCTTGTGTGAAAGTAGTTCGGCCGTTAGACATACATGCAATCATTTCAAACAACGTTTGCATTATCCTACAATCAGTGAGTGCTACAGAGCATGCAGTACTTGGATGTATTACTTGCCAAATGAATTCGTGTTAACACACTGAAAGTTTGAGCTAGTTACGCACACTGTGCTCATAATCACCATCAATTAATACCAAATCAGTTCAAAATAGAGTATAGAGTTTAATTTTGATTAAGTACTACTTAGGGAAATACCTCGCTATCTTTCAATACCAGTATATCGTTAATGCCTAATACTTGTGCGATGGATTGGATGAAATTGAGACTATTTTTAATCGAAAATAGAAAAGTAAATTCCACTACTTATCTAAATGTCACAACTGAAGTTAAGTTTTGTTTGCATTTATCCCACGAATGAAAATATCTATTTTACATGTGTTTCCATCACTACGAATTGTCCATTGCCTTCGACCTAGGGAGTACATTTTATTCATTCAAAGTGCCGTGACTTCCATCGTACGTGTGTCTGGTTTATATAATATGTGGATGGGGTTTGAATGCCTTTCTTTACTTGATCAATGTCTGAATACGGCTGGAAAATGTAAAGATTATATTTTAAGTGAATAACATAAAATCATCATGAGAAGTGCCTGTAATAAAAGGTCGTACGGCGTATAGCATAAATGACGTACGAACTTTTATTACCAGGATGTCAGTTCTGTTTATAAATGTCACATGATGGTCCAGCGTAGGCTACCGATTAAACATCTTACGTATGTTAATGATTCAATACTGCACAATAGATATGGCTTTATAAGTTGTAGCTATATCAATCATATCCAAGACGTTTGTTTTAAAGTTTTGTCTCTAAAGACCATTGCAATAACGAACCAATAAGCTCTGATTATAAATTATCAACGGGATCCATTAATGAAGTTCAGTTACGATTACGAGTGAGACGAACAATCCAAGTGTAGGTGTCCGTATAGACTACATGGGACGGCTCACTATAACATTGTTCATTGTTGTATAATGCCGTCGTTTTATTTTGATTTTGACAAATGTATGTTTTTTGTCTGTTTATGAAACATGTTCTGCTTGTAAGACAGCAATGACAATAAATAATATATTTTACATACGGTTGTGTTCAGCTCTTTGTTTTGAGGACACTGGTATGTAGCAAATTACTAAAATGCATGTTATTAACAAACATTTTACATAACAGCCAATACGAAGTGTTTCCATTATCCGACAGTGTGTACGTTTACAGGGTCTAAAAACACTCTTAAAGAATACATATTGTAAACATGAATACACACAAACGGTATCGATTTCGTCATCAAGCAATGGTCTCTCAGTCACTGTTTATCATTGTGTTTGTCACGTGACATAATTAGCGTAGGGTTTTTTACTTAAAGAGTTACACATTCGTCAAATGAAAAAGTATGTTAGGTATAAGTCACGTGGTACAAATAATAAGCAAATATGCAAACTATATATATATATATATATAACATTTAACTTCCAGCATATGATGCCATTTGAGGAAACCAACCCACTGGAGTCGATCGGCAATAAACACTGCTTAATGAATGCAATCTCCTCCATTTAAAGACCAGCAATTGGATAAAAGAGCCAATGACTGTCATTCGCGTTGTAATAAATCTGAGTTAACGGGACATATTTTGTTGAATTATTTGACAATCTTATCCCAGATCACGGGGATTTCAGTGAACAAATGTTAAAATATCGTCTTCACCTTCAATCAGTTTATGATTGCTTTCCATATGTTATATCTTAAATAATTGATCAATAAACACAAAACCTTTTTCATAAATTTAAAAGTTTCAAAAAGGCAATACATGTCGTCATTGATAGTAAGTTTAGAGTTTGAATGCGGAGCGTAAGTCTTAAGATTTCACATTAACCATTCTCTCTTCGTAGGTTGTATTCGAGTCGGTCATCAGTATGTATGATAATACGGGTGATATTGTTTCCCCTGAGGTGAAAGGTTTTTCAGCAAGGGTTTAAAGTATTTTAAAGTATATACCTTTCGCACGTTGTCATCATTAGTAGGTGGTGCGCCTGTAATGGCGGCTCATTATCCCCCTTGTCTGAATTATGTGGATATACCAAACACTTTTTTTAACATTTTCACACGAGCTGCGGTCTATCTAGCAAATATCGTTTTAATCATAACTAATCAAGACATTGTTGTGGCTGATTCCCATATTCATTCTGATTTTTTTGTAATTAGTTGTGCGTGACCAGAATCTCTTTTTGCACAGACTATTACGGGTATTCCGTGGATTGTACTATGTATCACAGCATTATACCCAATCAGTACTCTTAAGCCAGTCAATAATCAGCTATGTGTTTAACTATAACAAAGGCAAATTCCTGGCATTCATCTCTCGGAGTCATCATTGATGTTATCTCCAGGCTCAAATATACCATCTAAACATGCAAAGTCGCTTCATTGCAGGAAGGTGTTGGAATGATATATAAACCGTATTTAAACTGAATACATTCAATTTGACATATACTGCTAAATTAGAGCTGGGGTGTAGTGGAATTACTGCTCTTTTATATAACTACTTGCATTGCTTCCCATCAGTAATAAGCTCTAGCAAACAAAAAGGACCTTGACTTGGTTCGAGTTCAAGCATGACGGGTAATCAAACGATTTCAAGTACGCAATGTTGGTGCCAATTTCCACTTCACGAAACTCCTCGATTCAATTACATAGGTGTTTGTTGCAAACTAACATTCTAACTAAAAGCACGAATGAAAATAAATCTTATAAAATAGTTTTAATGGCAGATATCGTGAGAGAAGACTTGTGTGCTAAGCATAATCAGAGCAATTTAAACTGATTATGAAATCATTATATTGTTAAATTGAACTGTTCAAAGTAATACAAAACCAGACACATAGTATAACTGACACAATTAAAAATAGATATAGCATGATGTTTTAAAGAGTGTTAGTATGCTCCCCAAAGGGAAAGCATATATATCAAAACGAATTTCTAATTGGCCATCTAGTTTTTGTTATATTTTAGGAAAAGTATTCGGAGAAAAATACAAACAACCGAATATAACTCGTGTGCTTCTTGTCGCGTGACATGATGGGTAATTCCGTGCCAACATCATACCGAGATTGGCACGGATATGAAGAAGAACCGACCGAATGCCTCACCGCAGTTATATTTCATTGAATGGTTACACTT
>ENA-OREC01001290-OREC01001290.1-marine-metagenome-genome-assembly--contig:-NODE-1290-length-12407-cov-14.237794_pt1 | contig 12407 bp, 4 predicted proteins | sample MGYA00248626_ERZ508543 | MGnify/ENA primary metagenome ERZ508543 (study PRJEB26211, sample SAMN05518279) | marine metagenome | isolation source: Puget Sound, Washington, USA | host: Bankia setacea... | reverse complement strand
TGTATTGTATACGAATATTGACCTGAAACTACGGAATAAATCACATGGACCAATGCATTACAAAATAGGTGTTACATATGTATACAATGGACACAAGATAAATACTCTGTAATAACACGACAGTCTAATCCACCTATTTCACAATTCAACAGTCCGTGTAACGAATTCACGAGTGTCTGGTCAATGTTTGTATATAATAGTGTTGCATTATTGATGAGTGTCACTGATCTAAACTCCTTCTCTATGGCTGATGTTAGTTACTGTATAAGGTTTGTCACTGATCTAAACTCCTTCTCTATGGCTGATGTTAGTTACTGTATAAGGTTTGTCACTGATCTAAACTCCTCTATGGCTGATGTTAGTAACTGTATAAGGTGTGTCACTGATCTAAACTGCTTCTCTATGGCTGATGTTTGCGAAAGTTTGACATTTTATGAAGATACAAGAATACCTGTTTTAAGCAATGGCTGTTGGTACTAGACAAGTGCTCATAGTTGATGGATACTTGGTTTATCAAGGTTGAATCTTACAAAGAGTGGTATTGCAATTTTCTTGTCTTACCAGTGTTACAGTATTTTTGAGGTCTTACCAAACGTTGTTGTTTATATATGAAATGCCTGTACGTGAGTTTGTATACATGAATAATTATATACATATCGTTCAACAATAAAACTATAATCGTATGTTAACATGGGTTTGTTTTAAGTTATGTTATCTCTGTTATGAAAGATCTCAACCTGACAAATGAGTAAAAATGTCTACTAAGTGTTAAATCATACCCGTCAAGTCTCACGGTTTTGGCAATGAAATCACGGTCTCACGCTGACTACGTTATTTCTCACGCATTTCAATTAAAACAAATTTACGAAATAAATACTACGGTTTTATGAATAAATCGGTCAAACCATTAGTTTGTGTATTACTTAATTGTGTCTGATCTACTGTTAGCCACATGAATACTAACACAAAATAATCGTTACCCGGTGTCAATGTAAACAGTATGACATTGTCTGATAGTGCTAGTAGCTAGATTGCACAAAAAAACGTCAATACTCGATGTTTATGGTGGTGCGGTCGTATATTGCTAAATATACTGAAGCAAACTCCCAACGCAACACGGATTTTGGCGTACATTTGTTTTGTTTTCATAAAAATCAAAAAAATAATCTTTGATAACACTTTTCGACAATGATTAAAATTTGACTGCGCTGAAAAAAAGTTTTTGGGCCACGCACGGACGAGCACGGGCCTTTTAGACGAAATCATGTTGCACGTGGAATTGGTTGGTTTTAAATATTTTGGTAACCACGTGTGTCAATCAACTGTCCATTGGTTGTCAATAGACAGTGCAATAATAAAAAATAATTATTTAGTCTTTAAAAATACCACAAATTGATGGTGTAATACGTGGACGAGCAAATGGACTTTGGACGTCGAGACGGGTGTCCCGTAGTTGGCATTTTACGATCTCTACCATATCAAGATTGTGGGAGAAATATCACAAACAATGTAAGACGATGAATGTGCATCTAATCCACTTGCGACATTACTTAAATAAACGTGGCAGGCCTTTCCCTGTATGTAATTAACAGATATTGTACTGATATGAATTCAATAGTCATTTTGCATAAAACAGCATGCGCAGACAACTAGCTCGAATAAATTGAATTAAATTGTAATGGTTAAAATACGAATCAGAATGATAAACAGGTGTCTGAAACTTATGAGTAGATAAAATACAGTTTGGGTGGTATATTCCTTGTTGTCATAAATGCACACGTTGGTCACACCCGATACTGACTTTTTCTAACATTTCATGAAATTGACTTTGCTACCAACATGCCTTCAGCGCTATTTACCAGAAATATTCTTGGAAGTTGGCTTTATTTGCTGATGCCATTTTATTACAGACATGATTGTATACACATATGCCGAGTTTGGATGAATTGTTTGAAAAACAAATGAAATATTACACATTATTAGGTGTGTTGCGTTGGGAGTTTGCTTCAGTATATATCAGAAAAAAACTGTTTTCTCGTAAACAAACTTTTAAAAAGGCGTTCGAAACTAACGGTAGTCCGAGACACTTAAATATTGTGTCGGACTTTCGATACGTGTTCTTTTCGCTTTTTCACAAGCTTAAACAATTTATAAATCTAAAATGGTTATTGAATATTCTTTACCACGTATCTCATTCATATCTAGTGATATCATCACACATAAAACATTGATTCTTTCTTTATGTTGTAAACGGAGATCGCCATATTTTTCCGCAAAATCCGCACGCGTGGTCGTAAAGATTGATATTAATACTGTAATCGTTTCTCAAACTTGAAAGTTTTGGATATAACAATAACAACGGAGACTTCGGAGAATTCGTGATAACACTATATTGCATCGTCAATAACGATTGCTTAGCTTTCAAAACGATCATTTTCTGTATTTCTGAACCATAAAAACATTATGGTTTGAAGAATGAAGCATTCTCGACACGCCGATTATGTGAATGGCGACGTCGCGAAAACAGGTAACACATCGTCGATTCATTGCGGCTTTAAGTCATGTACACGCGTTTTAAATCGAATTTGAAACTGAAAACAAGTATAAAGATGTCTAGATATACAGAACATAATCTATTTCACCTATTAGTTGCATCCGAAGTACAGATTGTCGTATTAAATTCAAACTTGTTTTCAAAGAATGTATCTCTTAAAATTGCAACGTGATAGAAAGTATTGTATATTGAGAAATAACAAATAGTTTAGATATATTCTGGTTATGTGGTTTATGGCTAAGGCTGAACTTGAAAATGAGAAACACATGTATTAACTTTAACAGACTTAAAATGGCAACATATGCGAAGAAAAAGGTAAATCCATGCATACAATTAAGTGCGAAAGTTGGTAAAATAATATAATGTTTAATTTAAATCTTGCAAACCCCATAAGATTCAGTGAGGACACACTTCCAACAGAACAATTTATAGTCTGCCTGACAGCACGGGAATTTTTAAACTAGCAAATGCATGCACGTTCAATTGTAAAGTTGATCCGGCATAAACTGTATGCACGCCAATGATCTCTGTGGTGAATCCGGGGTCTCCGTGATACGGTACCATCACAACATGTCGTAACATTCCTGTTCTCTCAGCCGGTCGACCACGAATCACTACGGAAATACGGACAGAAGAGACGGCCAGGTTTCAAGCATTTCCTCATCAGTGACACAGAAGTTAGAACCGCCAATATGGAGTGTCCATGTCTGCCTTGCCGAATGGTTACAAAACCCTCAAAACATATTGATCTGACTTCCTTGGTTATGATTATAAAAAAAAATCAAATAGTATAATTAAATACGGATTTATTTTATTTTTCTATGCAAATCGATACTTTACACCTTTACACCTAAAGCCTTCATTTTTTACGGGTGGTGGGGTAGTGGGGTATTGTGAACCAGCCCCATCTGATACTTTGACGGTCAAGTTGTACATTCTGACGCTATTTGAAATGATATTTAGTAACTGCAGAGACAATTTTGAAAACAATTAAGGTATAGCGTGCAATCTGACACTATTTGAAACAACTCGTATTACTTCAGAGACAATTTTGAAAACGATGTCTCTTTTTAAAGCATGCAGTCTGACGATATTTACAACGATTTGGAACTGCAGAGAACATTTTATAAACAATTTCCTCAAAACATGCCCTCTAACGGTATTTGAAACGATTTGGAACTGCAGAGAAAAAATGAAAACAATGTCTCTAGTTTAAACGTATTTTCCCCATATATATACATACGACAAACATTTAAGTTACAACATATACAATCATGGTAATAAAGGGTTGGGCCACACGTTCCTTAACTTAATAACGGCCCTCCCAGGTATCGTTTTATTTTTTATACATGCAACAATGTCTCTAAAGCATGCATTCTGGCGGTATCTGAAACGATTTGAAACTGCAGAGAAATAGATGAAAACAAAAACGTATCTAAAGCATGCATTCTTGCGGTATTTGAAACGATTTGGGACTGTAGGGAAAATATGAAAACGTAAAAACTAGGACGCTTACGCGTGCAATTTAACACGTTTTAATACGATATGTTGACTTGCAGAGAAAAAATTGAAAGCAATGAAGCTAAATGCATTAATGGTGCATTCCGACGCTTTTTGAGACTAATTATGATCGATGACTCTTATGGGTTTCGATAGTGCTACCCACCACCCCCTTCATTTTTATTGAACCTGTGGACGTTTTATTTTTCTCATTTTTTAAGAATATATGAGCTACGCCGGTGACAAACACAAGTGACGAGGTGCAGAGCTTCGAAAGTGTTCATGTGTGGTCCAAGGGGTTTAGAAAGGATTGATAAGCGTGTGCTAACTATGTAGTTCATTTGTATGATACACATGTACTTATTAAATGGTGTTATTAATAGCCGTGATAGGGCAGGTAACCTAGACTAGAAGGCAATCAATCTACTACGCAGTGATTTCCTCTAACAAGCAGAAACGATCACCGCATTGGAAGGAAAGTAAGTCTGAGCCGAGTTTGGTTAAACGTTTTACGGAGTTGTGTCCCTTTACTACTCTTCATGCCTTTGGAGTTTGACAGCAGCTTTACATAGATTGAGTTCTTGCAGCATATTTTATTAAGAGTGATGGGTTAAAGTCCAAGACACGTGAAAGCTTTACTGTAGATAATAAAGAAGGAGCCTAAGTATTATGCTTTCCCACGTCACAGTGAATCATTCGTTCGTTACCTTTTTTGACCCTTTTGATTTTAACCAGTGATTTCTCGAACAAAACAACGGAACATGAGTTTAGTTCACTCATTGGATACATGCAAACGAAGAATGTGGAATTGTGTAATGCTCATTGTTATCTGATAGAAGTTGGAGATTTATTAAAGGATAGAAGTTGGAGATTTATTAAAGCATAGAAGGTGAGTTTTGTGCTTTATTCCTTGGTAGTTAATAAGCTGTTTACACTCTGTATGTCTTTTAAAATGAATCGACCTACAACATCGAAGCCCAGCAGATGAACAAATCCATTAAGAAATTTTGTTTGTTTGGGTGAGGAGGATGACAAGGGTCAACTACCCCAGGACTTGTCTAATCACATAAGGACGTTAAACAAAAAATGCATAGAATGACTTGTTTTCGGGAAATATAAGGGAAATGGATGTGGGGAATCATAGTTAATGTGATTTATGCAAAACAATATCACTATGTGGCTAGGACAAACATTTTTTGAAAATTATCTGGAGTGTTCTGTTGGAGATATATGTCGTAACCTTTCTACTGTAAGAGAGGAAAACAAATACAAATGACTGAAGTTATGATGACCCAATTGGTGAAGTACAAAGGTCCAACTACATCATGGCCTGATACGATGTGAACAAACTAGTTGGATTATGGTTATTTTCTAACCATATCATTTTGTACCCGATTTGTGTTGGTTGTTTCCTAACCATTCTTTGGTATTTTTTTTGTAACCATTTTTTATCATTGGTCATTTTGTTACAGTTTTAGTGATGATTTATTTTTGGTATTTAATAGTATTATTTATCCGGTAAGAGTCAGAACTATGACAGAAATGTTTCAAACATAAAGCTTCAAATGATGCCTCTTTAAGGCTGTCAAATTTGTCTTCATATGTATAACATTGTTTTTAGGTAGGTACATAACACGCTTGAAACATAGAACTTTAGGCGCTATCTGTTCAATGACTTGTCTTTCCATTAGTTGCAAACATTTTTTAGACATATGAGAACAAATTGTACCTACTGAGAGGTGATTAATTTAAGTCTAATTCACTTTTGTATTAGAAATGTTATAATGTTTGGGACAACAAATGGCGCATACTAAATTGGAAGTTATTTCAAATTCGTTGTCATATTAATTTTGATACACAAATTAATTGAAATAAATTTATGGCAACTTCAGGAAGGGATTCAATGTTGTAACGTTTGTTGTAATGTTTGCACAATATTTTTTGGGAAACATAGTTGCAATGGAAAGGTTTGTTTCAAATTTAACGAATTATTGTTGTAGAAAACATTCATGAACTGTAGAACAACACCAATGGTGCAAGCACTATTTGTTGTATTTTCAATCACATCATCACATTTGCTACAGGAAAAGAAATATGGGAAGATAAAAAGTGCATTAATTTTTAAAAGGCTATTTATTGAACTTATTGTCGTATTTGTATCAGAAATTTATTTAACTATAGGACAATAAGTGACACATTCTTAAAGTGTTTTATAACATTTATAGTCATGGTATTTTGAAGCAGACAACAACAAATACATAATACTGTATCGTGTATGCCACATAGGTTTCTTTTATGTTCAGCATTGTTACAGAAAAATAAAATATGGGACAAGACCTATGTGTGGCTACGCCAGTGTGTATTAATTAAAATAGTGTAGATTCCATGTTCTGTTTACAGCTTCTACATGTAAGTGCATGCAGATGATGAAGTATCCTACGACATGTATGGATAACTATAGCTTGTGAAAGTTAAAAGGGTTACATTTATGAGTTGATAAAGCGAGATCAAAGCAAGTAACACTCTGATTATTTAATCAATATACCTTTAACTTTCGTATAAATCAAACAGAGGTATAAGTTGCATTGATTCGGAAGGACTGTGTTTTAAATATTTTACGTGATAAGGAGATAAACTTTGTGGGTTGTTGTTTGGATTTTCACTTGAAAAAAGGTAGTGTACTTAAGTCTTAACTATTTAATGTGACTTATAGATGAATGAAGTTTAGAAGTTTTACTGACATTGTGAATGTTTTGTTGAAGCCTAGATGGTTGTTGCACATTGTATGTAGCTTTGAAAAAAATACATCATTACATTGTGTTACAGTATCATGTACTAGGGACACAAAGAACCTGTCAATTTACTAATTGGCAAGGGTCAAAGTTACCACTAGCCAGTAGCCCCCTTGACTATAATAAATTATGCTCTTTATTCTGTATAGTTTAAACTGTTAAAAAATAGAATTTAAATTGTTTATAAAACTCGTTATCAATAAACCAAAGTATTATTTTGTTCAAGGCGTCCTGGTCAGCGTTATATCTTAAGACTATTTTAAGATGTGATTTATTGAGAACAAGTCTCAGTGTTCTGGCTGATATATAGTTGATGGAATAGTTTTGTCTTTGTTAATTAATTTATATCAATTTTATTCAAAACTTTTGTTTGTTTACATCACTTGATTTACATGTACATAGGAAAATGTCTCTGCTACATATTGTCTATATACATGTTAAGGGACTCAGGATTGAGCAAGATGGTAGCCTCATCACAAAATTAGTCCCAAACCAAATTCTCACATTCCCATTATTATAACTTATAAATATTACACTGTGCTAGATTTGCTTTATGAATTTATGGTTTATGATTTAGGTCATTTGTTTTACAGGTACTGGTGACAGTATGGAGTTGCTATGGTTACTAGCAGGTGGTTTCCTTTACCTTATGTTGCATCTGCTGCATACATTTAGCACTGCAGAGAAACCACTTCTATACTACAAAGATGGTAACTCAGAGTTCATTAAAAGTGTCCTGGAGCTGTGTCCAATCTTTACTTGCATGTAAGAACTGTTTACAATCTTATTATAGGAATACTATAGAAACACTTTCTGGACATAACAGTCCATGGTCTCTGCAAACATATAATGTTAAAGGTAATTAGAGTTACACATGCTACAATACTTGTATATATAAAAGCAAAGTTCTTTCCTTGAAACATATTTTGCTGCTGTATTTTTTTTATTTAAATTTTTTGTTCATCTGACGAATAAATCAATAACATTAAGTGACCAAATTCTGAGTTCCCAGCTAGCTGTCCTAAACTTTTAAGATAAACATTTAAGACATAGTTTTAAAATACAGATAAGTATAGCTAATGATTCTTCCCTCTAGATTGGCACAAAGTGGTACTAACAGCTTATAAGATTTTAAAAAGTAATCAGTTGTTTGGGTAAATAAGAGATGTTTTTATCAGTAAGTAGCTTGGCTATACACTTATTTTTTTGTGGGACACACAATGTAGTACTTCATTTATTTTATTCACAAATAAGACCACTTTGCTTATTAACAAATAAAACCACATTTCCACGAACACAATGTCGTCATACCAGGAAAATTATAGTTTCATAAAACTTCAAAACTATAGACTAAAAGATCACCTGAGAATAAAAATCCTTGCACTATTAAGATCGCCTTTTACTGTTTCCGTTTAAAGATCTGACCCACTATTGAGACCACTTTTCCCTAGAGCAAGAGATGATCTTATTATAGTCCCATTGCAACAACCTCTGTTTACCCATTGTTCAAGAGTCACCTCCATTATATTGACCTTGTACTATCAGCTTTGACAACACTGGTTAGTGAATGTACAATGTACTTACTATGTCCGCTGTGCAGTGCAATGTCCAACACTAGCATGCGCTATTAGTTGGCTGCAGTTGTACAATTAATTGGATTATTTTGTAGTATTTTAAGTAAATTAAATTATGCACATGAACCAAACGCAATTCAAGTATGAGTTCCCTTACCTTCCATATGAAGGAATGAACAACATCTTTCTGCTTCAATGTATAATCCAATAAAATCCCTTATTCAAATTAAGACTAACTGGCTACTCAATAATATTCCACATCACAGAAACTTAAAATGTTTTTCTCTTTTGGGTTTTGAATTCGTTTAAAAAATACCTTTTTATCTAGACATTTCTTTCTTAAACAAATAGTAGTTTTATTGACAGACATTTGCTGTAGCTTCTTTGCAGATCAAAATATTATTTTTTCAAAAATGATTACGCTACTTAGACCCTATTTAAAAGTAGTTAAGTTATGGCATTTTTTGTCTTGATATATAAATCGGTTGGTCTTCGTAAACTAGTTTAACATTCTATAGACTAGCCTTCATTTCTATGTCCTGGTCTTTTACATTATAAGAAGTGATGAAGTAAAAGTGTTTAGTGAGCTGTTGTCTAAGATTTCATCTATGCAGTGTAGCATAGAGGAATCTTTGACCTCAATAATAAGCCAATCACAGTCAAGCTTTCAAAAAGAAATTTCATTTAGTATGGAACACATTTTTCATCAAACTTGTACAAACTAAACTGATTGGTTAACAGATAAATTCATGAAAATGATTGATCAGCATGTTTGAGATCTCAATATGAATGTAAGACCTTAACTCTTACTATTTTCACTGCACTTTATATGGCCACAGTTTGGACTTTGCATTCCTGAGTAACAATCACTTTTCATAGATTAGGCTGGTGGCGTGATGTGGTTTTCTATGTTAAATGCAGGCAATATTAATGTCATTATTTGGCTTATGCACGTTGTAGATAAACCTCCTATTGATATGATTGATAAGATAATTACTAATATACAGGTATAGCTTTATTTAGTATATTTCAAGTGGCAATAATATGTGACATTGTTATGTTTTTTAGTATAAACAAAATCTATAAATGTATTTCTTTTACTTTTATACCCCTGCAAACACAGATTTGGGGGGAGGGGGGTGAATGCAGGCTTCACCCTGTCTGTCTGTCTGTCTGTGTGTCTATCCATATTTCTTGTAAGCGCAACTTCTCCTAAACTGATAAACCGATACTGATGAAACTTTATCAAGAGGGATAATTCAGGGGAGATTATCAAGTCTTTGTAGCTCTAAACCTCTAAACTTAATGAGTGCTGGTCTTAACATGTCACAATGTTATGGATGATGGTCTTTATAAGGTTTGAATTGCCCGTTGTCTGACTTACAGAACTTCATTTTACACTCTCTGTCACAGCTATCAGCCAACATTTGTATGGGGGAAAAGCGGCCACTTCCAGACTGTTATCCATGTCAAGATGGGACGAGTGAAGCCAAAGTGGCCTGACAGTGAACGTTTTCATCTGACAATGCCCGACGGGGCAACCATGTCCTACGATTTGTTTGAACCTCATATGGAAGGAATCAAAGGTAAGACAGAAAGTTACTTACAAATCTAAAATATCGCAGTGTTAACACGGATTTTGTTTTGTTTTGGCTTTGTTGATATTTAACAAGGGGGCTTATTTGACATTTAATGCACACTTTATTAGCAACTATTAATCACATATGTCTTACCACAGAAATTCAAAGGCATATATGAAACCAAAATTAACTGATTTTTTATCTTCTGCATTACAGATACTTCTTAGTAAATCAATCTGAATCCTCAAATTTAGACACACTCAAAAAGGCAGATTCAAGAAATCCATGAAACTTTAGGTCGAGACAAATGAATGATTATTGTCGATGTACAACTATAACTGACCTTTTGTATATTCCACCCTCAGCCAAGTTCACCCTAGCTCTATGTCCTGGTATTGCCAACTCGAGTGAATGTAAATACATGAGGAGCTTTGCAGCTCTAGCACAGAGTCACGGGTATAGAGTAGCCATTTTGAATCACCTTGGTGCCCTGAAGAGTGAGACACTGACAGCACCAAGAATATTTACATATGGTAAGAACAAGAAGTGGTTCATGGTAAAACTTTGTACGATGAAACCTTGGAAAAATGTTAAATGTTTGATATTGAGAGAACATGACTACCCCAATATTTAAAACACTGAGAAATCTGGAGAGAAAAAGATAACTGCTTGGTATTGAGTAAATATTACTACAACAATAATTATGTAAAACACTGATAAATCTGAAGAAAAAAATAGCATTGCCTAAAATTGAGTAAATGTACCAGTAATTTAAAGAAAGCTTCAAAACGTTCCGGCGTATAATTTTTTCCTAAAGGTGTTCAGAGTTCCAGGGTTTCACTGTAGTATATTTCATTTTTTAGCTCATCACTACTCAGCACAAGTAAAACAATAATCCCTAAGGCAGTAATGGTGTGATTATTTAGTGATAGACAGTCTACCAACTAGCTCATACAGTAACATTTTATAGAATATGGTGTGTCTTTAAATTAAGTGTAAACCTATTTAGACCGTTATTCTATTTTCATAAAAAAAATAGCAAATTCAAGAGAAATTAGACCTCCCTGTTGAAGATTAACACGACACTGTGTCATTAAAGGGTGGGGTAATAACACAACTTCATAATAAGTACATGTTAACATTTACATAAAACCACCTCAACTAAGTAACATAACGTACATGACGTGAGATGAATACAACATACATTATATATTGTCAATTTATCGCTGGTTATAATTGAACTTGATATCAGTTTACTTTGGCAGTTAACAACACAATTCACATTTTTACTAAGGCGTTGTTATCAATTTAAAGTATTTTTGACATAATATGATCATAAAGTTCATGGTTATTATAAAACAAGTATTGGAAATATTTAATTTGTTGCCTTAAGCCTCACATTTGATAAATTTACCCAACTTATTTAATAACTTCTATATATCATGACAACCTGTGTAAAATACTTAAAGCTCCAAGTCTTAGTTTTTATTTTCACCCATTAGCAGACATTTCTTGTTGTACAACTTCAGGTGGTACAGAAGAGTATAGCCGTATGGTTGACGACTTACTGTACAAGTACCCAGACACTAAGATATTGGCCATCGGTTTCAGCATGGGAGGTAACCTAGTGACCAAATACCTAGGAGAGAGTGAGCAGCATCAAAACAATGTCCTGTGTGGAGTATCTGTTTGCCAGGGCTACAATATTAATGAGTAAGTGATGACATTTCGATGTCCCGTTAATGAAAGGTAATAAGTCCATACTTAATCTTACAACCTTTCAATCAGGGAATGTTGAGTTAAACTTCCAAAGATAAAAACAAGTAGGAGACTGAACTATCAATGAAGTGTTGCACAAGGATTTTTCTGTAACCTTGATACAATGACCTTGACCCTGATAACTTAACTCCAATGTATTGCTACTCAAGGGTTGTTCTGTGACATTGATACACTTACCTTGAGCGTTATAGTTCCAACCCTTCTCAAAGCTGATTTCACCAAGTGCCAACTTAAGCTTTAGTTTGTGAAGTTGAAGCTAAATTAGAGCAGTTAGTATAATATTGATTGCTTAACTTGACTTGACCGAAGAAATATAACAATTGCAGTACAAGAAAACTTGTTGATTATATCATGACCAACCATTACTGCTGATTTGTTTGCTACATGAAATAACCCTTTATTATTCACCAAAATGTTTCATATATTTAAAACAAATCTGTTTTCACCTTTGAATTACCTAGATCCAAAGTTGTATGTATCTGTTTTCACCTTTGAATTACCTAGATCCAAAGTTGTATGTATCTGTTTTCACCTTTGAATTACCTAGATCCAAAGTTGTATGTATCTGTTTTCACCTTTGAATTACCTAGATCCAAAGTTGTATGTATCTGTTTTCACCTTTGAATTA
>ENA-OREC01001289-OREC01001289.1-marine-metagenome-genome-assembly--contig:-NODE-1289-length-12408-cov-13.106885_pt1 | contig 12408 bp, 6 predicted proteins | sample MGYA00248626_ERZ508543 | MGnify/ENA primary metagenome ERZ508543 (study PRJEB26211, sample SAMN05518279) | marine metagenome | isolation source: Puget Sound, Washington, USA | host: Bankia setacea... | reverse complement strand
AATAAAACATGTATTTTCGGGCAATATGCAATTTACGGACTGGGCAGTCCAAGCTAGAACGGTATATTGCCCTCAGCTTCACAGTTTACGGACTGGGCATTTCGTAAACTGCCATAGTGCCCACAAAGCCATGTTTTATTTGTTAAATGATGATGATAAACGATTGAAAAATGTAAGAAAAGTTTATTAAAATTGTTGTGATATATTGGGTTGTGGCACTTTTTTTTGTTTTTTAAATGAACCATTTTGGTCACTTTAGAAATAGTGTTGCTTCATGGAAAACGACTAAAAATGTAACAATAGTTTAACAAAAAAGTAGTGTAGTATATTGGAATCGTGTTTTTATTTTAAATATAGGTTTGGTGAATTTATAAATATTTAAGTTGCCCTTTTGCTCCCAATTTATTACTTTTTCAAAAAAAAAGGATTTTGTAAGAAATAAGCATACATATATTATAATAAATGCTTATTACGAAGGAATCTGTTTTGAAAACGAAAGAAAGAATTTTACGTCATTGTTTTTTTCTACTTTCAAATTGCCTGCAACTACTACAACTATTGTATGACTAACCCGTAAAATGTTATTTTTGACGATTTCTGTATTTGACAACTAGGCTGTATGATAGAATTTAGTTGTCTATATATTCCACACGGGCATTATTGCATAAATACTTTGTGACCATGGAGTACTCGTAGATTTTTTAAATATTTTTTTTGAGCGAAAGTCCATCGTTAAGTGTTGCTGCATGGAAAACCATTACACGTCTAAGGAATAGTAGAATAAAAGTGTTGTTTTTAATCGGGAAGTGTAATTTTTATATTATAAATCAAACCAAGTTGTCACTTTATATACCACTAGGCTATCGATGAGGCGGTTAGAGATACTGTAAGCAAACGTATGCAGCAGTGTTATTCAGATATTGTTGTTTATAAGCGTCATTTCATTTATTTTAAATCAAACAATTCGGTCAATATAGATAGGCTGTCAGTTGTTTTAATTAATCATGGAATATACTCATCAAAATACATGCTTGTGGTGTTTCTATTATTAAATAAACCGTTTTGGTCACTTTAGAAACCTTTTTAGTTGTTGGTTCATGGTAAACATTTTAGAATTGTTACAGACTCTCTATTGGGTATGGAGCTGCGTGTTGGTCAGTATTCAGCCAGTTTTGGTAATTTTTTTAACCGTTTTACGTAGTATTGTCTGGTTTGTGTATGTGTGCTCTGATATGTTGGTCATGTTCTTTTGCCATTTTGTTTTCAGTGTTTTTGTACGCTCGTCTTGTTTTCTTGTAGTTTTGAGTGATTTCTAAATATGTCAAGTATCTGTTGTGCTTATTGTGTATGCGTGTGTCCATCGAAGTGTGTGATATGGTTTGTATTCGTGTGCTTTGGATGTAGCTTTTGCCCACTGGCTTGTTTGCTTTGTTTTGTATATTTTGCTCGTTAACTTATTTTCTTTGTTTTGTATATCTTACGGATTGTCTTGTGTGGTTGTTTGATATGTTTGTCTATTACCTTGTGTGCTTTGGTTTGAATTTGTTTGGCCATTATCTTGCCTGATTTGTCTTTTCTTTCCATTGCACTGTGTGTTTTGTTTTATATTTTGTCCATTGTTTTATGTGTTTGTGTACACTCTTCTAGTTTTCTAGTTCATATTGCTTTATATGCCAATTGTCTGGTGTGCTTTGTGTGTATGTGTTTTTCCATTGTGGTATGTGCTCTTGTTTGTACTTGTAGGATTTGAATGTAGGTTTTTGCCCGATCGCTTGATCGGTTGTCCATTGTTTTATTTGTACACTATTCTTGTTTTCTGGTTTATATTGCTTTATATGTCAATTGTCTGATGTGCTTATTTTATATGTGTTCGTCGATCGAAGCATGTGTTCTGGTTTGTATTTTGTGATTTGGATATAGTTGGTTTACCACTGTATAATCTGATTTGTATGTGTTTGCATATTGACTTTTTTATTTGTTATGTACTTGTTTGCAAATTGTCGTGTGTAATTGGTTTGTATTTCTTATACCGAATGGTTGATACAAAAAATATAGCAAACGTGCAAAGCAACATTGAATAGTCCGCAAATTAAAAACACATTTTGTTCCATAAAAACCGTGTTTATTTCTGAACGTGCCAGTAGTGAATTGAGTCTAAACAATCTAGAATATAAGTTATTACGTTTTCTTTGTGATGAAATAGTATATGTGGAATGCCCTACATTGTGTCGAGCATATGTGTACACTTTGACTGTTTACAAAACTAGGTTTCATATTCAAATAATTGCCTAACGTGTTAATCTTAACCGTTAACATGATTACCATGATCAGACGTTTAATGGTTCCCTGGGTCGTTCTTATAAATACAAATTATAGTGATGTAGATTCGTAAACCATGTACTCTACTTTAACAATTCTGACACAATTGCCCTTATTTGGGATAATTGTAAATGACATATTTTGGATTATGCTTAAGCCGGATTAAATGAGTATCAAATCCAGTCCGGTCTCCGGTTGACACATATTCAAATTTGTATATGACTACTGAATGCGTAGAAGTGAGTGTACAACTAAATGTAAAATATGATAACTGCTATGTATTTGCATTACAGTTGATCACACCTCTAGCTGATAAGCCACGCCTCTAGCTGATAACCCACGCCTCTAGATGATAAGCCACGCCGCTGTACCTTTATATGATGCATGCTATCTGTATAGTTTAGTTCTTAAAGATACCTCCATGATACCTGTTGTAATACTAGTTATACACATTAAACCATTGGACAGTGTTATTATTGGGTTGTAAACACAACAATAACGACCACGTGTATGCCTTTAAGAGACAAACGATTGAGGTTTCATAGTGATGACATGTAATACAGATACAACAAATCGACTCATAGTTAACGTTTAACATTTTATAATAAAAAAGAGATACATCTATAAGTTAAAGATCTAGAGTATTTGCACGGATACCTAATATAACAGTTGGTAATACATTAATAAAGCTATAACCATATAAGAGTTAAAGACAGTCGGATTGTTTGTATATATTTACTTATAGAGAAAATAAATAATTACTTTACAACATTTCCGCAATGAAGAGCCACCGATAATTCAAGAAATTACACGACACTGCCCAATTAATTTTAAGCTTTTTGTTTACTGTTATAAATATAAATATATGTCATGATAAACAACTTATTACGAACATGTCTGTGTTAGTTTATGTTAATTCTTGATAATTTATTTCCATAACAAAAATATTGTACCTGTTATTACCGGAGATTAACGAACTTTACCGAACTCCACCGAATTTTACACAGATAACACACAATGTGTCCGATCTGGTTATTGTTGCAACACAAGAAGAGTAATAAAGAGAAATGTCAATAAACAATGTTTAGAAACTGCTGTACACATGTTTCTCCAACCAGGCTTCTATGGATCCATAACTATTGTCCATCCATTTTATGTTGGCCCTAAAAAGAGATACAACATGATATAATCGTAATTATCAATGAATTATTCTCAATTATCCGTATTATTATGTTAAATATACAATTTATGTATCTAAAACAGAAATAATTATCCATTACATTGTTTTGCAATCAAAATGTTACATTCCTGTTTACTAAAAAAGCTTCTTCGAGGATATGTTGGAAGGAACTGACTCTGTATTTATTGATTTTGCCAGAAAGCAACCAAAAGCACAAAATACAATACAGTGATATATAACTAGAAACAAATGTGCTCAGGTTCCTTTTCTGCTTATATATCAAGTGTACAACTAGCCATTTACTTACAAAGAACGGTACGTACTGCTTAAGCAATCAAGGAACATGTTTATGTGACCTAGATGTTGTTATTTGATTTAACTACTATTTGAAATGGCATAAAGGTCACCAATACCAATCCAATTATTTGTTCAAGTATATATATAAACTTGCCTTATCAAGTCCAAAGCGCTGTCGGCCCCTTTTCTAGCTCCCTTCGGTGGCTTTTCAGAGAACAACAATTCTAACTGGAAAGTACATCAACAATACGTTACAATGTTATAATTTATACCCTCATACCCTATATAAGTTAACAGTGTTTAATGTGAGAAATGCCCTAATCCGCTCTAAACAGTTCACACTTTCGCTTAATAAATATTGTCTTGCAATCGTTTGATAACACTTTATATTTAATGACACCTAATGTACGACTTAATAATATCTAACAATGTAGAATAACTGTTGAATACTATCAGATAATGTATTGTTTGTTTGTAACACAAGGGCGCTGGCCAAAACAAGGCAGTTTAAAGGACGGCTATATCTCCCTCCGACACTTCAATGCATAATTAAGTTAAAGCTCGGGCACCAGCATGTGTAATCTGACCTTCAAATAGCTTGTGTGACCTTAACCGTTGAGGTAACGACCCAGGTTAAGGACACTGTACATAATCTAAATGTGGACACAATTTGCACCATGTTATATGGTGATCCATGAATGCATAAGTAAGGTACAACCGGAACACTAAATGTTACACAAATACAGACGGACAGACGGACGAAGAACATTTATATAGCCATCTCCGACTCCGTGGCCGGCGATTAAAACATGAGTAAAATAAAAATACCTGTATTACTTATAACACGGATTTAGTTGACAAGCAACCACCAACATATACACTATATAACATCCGAAAACATTTGAACAGTGATACACCAATGACAAGGGTTGTCTTTACATGCCATACAGTCGTTAAATAGTTGGTCGTAAATTGGTCTAAGAAGCCGGGAATTTGAAAAGAAAACTATTTGTACCTGGTGTAGCTCGAACTCACTGTTGACGTACTGGGTCACCATTCCAATCATTTCTCGTATAATAAAAGTATCATCGCCAAACCTAGAGAAACAAAATTTAGTTCCAAAGTCAAAACACACAACGACTAAATATAAATAATGTTTATGGTATTAGGCGTAAATGGTACGGTTGTAAATTTTAAATGAATGAATAAATACCGTCTCTGTTTTCTTTCTAGCGTGACAGACCCTAAACTAGTTCTACAGTTTCGTTTGTTTTGTTGTTGTCCAACCTATATTTTAGCCCAATAATATATTTTGACAAAAGTTGAATTTCTTTTTCATGACTGTCCATTATACCGGTGTTTTGGAAATATGGTGGTGTATATTAACATGCCCTGCCTGTCTAAAAATAGAGTACACACTAAGATGCTTAGAATACATTTGTTCAGTATCTTCACCATTAAGACGCCACGGGCTCTTAATCGTGAAGACACTGACAAATATACTCAAAATATTACACAAGTATAGTGTAGTGTTTCTAAACAGAGGGTATTAATTATTTGGTCGTTCTTCACAAATGGTCTTTATTAATACACGAACTTAGCATAGGGTATTTCTTAACACAGTGCCTATCTTAACGTTTTGCCTTTCTTAACATACGGTTTTTCCTCTGTATTTTCTCAACCTATGTTTTACCTAGCAAATTATCTTTCTTGGCTGAAGCGAACGAGAAGAAGAAGAATCTTTCTTGGCATATAGTCTATCGTAACATAATGGCCTTCCTTAAATCAGCGATCTTGTCAACAAATGGTCTTTCTTAACAATTGATAATTATTTTTATTAACCATTGATATTAATACACATATAACATTTCCTTAGATTATTTATTTCTTAGCCTAATGATCTGTCTGTCTTTAATATAATTTGTTTGGGTAATATTATATTCTTTATTACAACTTAGTCTTTCTTAGCATACAGTCGTTTTTAACAAGTCGTAATCAGGAATTACTGTACCTATACTGATAATAAATATATTACTACTACTTCTACTACTACTAATAATAATAATAATAATCATAATCATAATAATAATATTTTTTTATTTTTTTTAATAATAACTGTATCTTCCTAATGTAACTTTTAAGTTTTACTTATACAAATATACAAGTAAATCTTATTTTTTTAAAAAGCCCTTCGTTAATAAACATGACATAAACAATCAAACACAAACAAAGCTTATATTACATGTAAACAGTAATACTGATAGTGATAGTGATTCAAATTAATGTGTAACCAACTTTTCATTAAGATCGTCCCATCGCAGCATGAGGAAATGTAAAGCGATCATCCGTCCAAGAGGCGTGTGCGAGAAGTAGCTAACCACCAGCCTTACGTCCTGCATCTTTATCTTGTCCACATCAAAAATCCAGTTGGCATACCTGAATGTGTGGCAACAAGAGGACATGGCATACGATGTGTCCTAAATTGACTATTACGTCAGGTTAAAGTTGCCCTTTCGTTCCCAATATATATATTTTATAAACAAAATAGTTTAAGAAATTAACACACCTATATCATAATAAATGCTTCTAATGAAGGAATCTGTGTTGAGTTTTGAAGAAAAAAACCTCACACCCTTGGTGTACAGACTTTCAAATTGCCGGCAAGTACTAAAACTCTTTTAAGACTAACCCGTTAAATATTATTTTTGACGATTTCAGTATATGACTATTAGGATATAGGACCGGGTTCAGTTATCTATATATTCCACAAGGACACATGAATATGTATTTTTTCTTTTGAGCGAAAATCCATCTTTAAAGCCATTGTTTGCAAGCATGAAACTTCGAAAGTAAATCCCTAAGAACCGGTTCAATATCTGGTATAGGGTTAGGGTTAGACGATCTAAATGGCCGTCATTGAGGCATTTGACTATTTGTTTTATTTTTGCAGACTCGAGAGAGGAATACCTTACACATGACAAATCCCTAAACGCACATTAGTATACCTAAGTAAAGGGTGCATGGTTTTGTATTTCTTTTAATTTTGCGGCATTATATACATTTGTTGAACGTCGCAATACTCTATAGTTAGATCCCGTTTTTTCCGTTGCTTTCTTTCAGACGCCAATGGGCGCGAGCGCAGCCTAAGTGTATATTTAAGAATTATGTCACAATGTCCAATTACAATCGAATTACAACAAAAGTGCGATAGGATATGTCAAGTGTCTGATGGAAAAAGATTTTGTCCAACCCGAACTTTCGACCCAATGAAAAACAGAACAATTCCAATAATGAATAACTACATAGAACAGACTGAGAAAGTGCACACGTAATCATATTCCTAAAAGAGCTTGATGACAAATAAGAGAAAACCTAAGACCAAATAATTGATAAATATACAAGTCCATGAAGCCATACTACAACAGTTTTAAATGATGAAGAAACTTACATTACGATCTCAGCGTCATAGTAATGACAAGTGTACAGTTGAATATTGTTTCCTTTGTAGGCATTCAATATAGTTACATGTAAAATCTAGTATTTTACTGGGTGGCAACTTTCTACCTGTGTTGATGTGTTGGTTAAATACGTCTGCGATTGGTTAGGGTGAATACTTTGTAACGGCTAGTGTTACGTTAAGAAAACTCGTTTTGTGGGTTCAAGTATTTAATTTCTTAACGAATTGATTGTTAACATAAAGTCAGTGTTTGTAAATATAAGTGATTTGTCTGTACACTATTAGTTTTAGTATTGCATGGGAACATTGATCAGACACTCGTGAATTCGTGTATGTCTTTCAAATCTTAAAATATGTGGATTAGACGGTCTTGTCATTACGAATTATAACAGCGTATACTACACGTGTCCATTGACTACACGTATATCACTTATTGTGTAATGCCTTGGTCCCTGTTTTTTTATTCCTTAGTATCAGGCCAATGTTCGTAAACAATATTATATGTTTAAGAGTTTTTAGAATTGGTATGTTTGCCATAGTTTGATATCACCAGTATTGTATGAGAACATTGACCAGAACCTCCCGAATAAATCACATGGACCAATGCATTATAAAATAGGTGTTACAGCTATATCAAGTATCCCAGCACTGTGCTCACTGAACATGTTCACCTTCGCTTACTGGCCACCTTAGTAAGAGGAGATGTAAGAGTTATGTCTGGTATATTTGCTCTCCTATGTTGGAGGAAATAAAGAATCTGTCTATGAAATATACCTTTATAGATTTACATCATTTACTAACCGTCCGTGTAATGAATTCACAAGTGCCTGGTCAATGTGTGTATACAGTACCTCCATAGAAGCCAAGGTTTCTGTGAGTGAGCAAGCGCCTCCAGCAGCATCTCCCGTTCAGAGGGGGACTGAGTTTCCTGGGATTTGAGCCACACATGATCCCATTCCTCCACGCTTCCCTCCCGCACACCAACAGCGTAAATGACCTGGGAGAAGTCAGTAGGCAGCCTGTGTGATAGTGAAAAGTAGATAAACATGGTGAAAAGTAGATAAACATGGTGAAAAGTAGATAAACATGGTGAAAAGTAGATAAACATGGTGAAAAGTAGATAAACATAGTATAAAGTAGACAGACATGGTGAAAAGTAAATGAACATGGTGAAAAGTAGATAAACATGGTGCAAGGTTGATAAACAAAGTATAAAGTAGACGAACATGGTGAAAAGTAGATAAAAAAAAGGTGAAAAGTAGATAAACATAGTATAAAGTAGACAGACATGGTGAAAAGTAGATAAAAAAGGTGAAAAGTAGATAAACATAGTATAAAGCAGACAGACATGGTGAAAAGTAAATAAACATGGTGAAAAGTAGATAAACATAGTATGAACTATGCAAACATAGTGAAAAGTAAATACACATTTGAAAAGAAAATAGACATAGTATTAAGTATACAAACATCGTGAAAAGTAGATACATATTGTGAAAAGTAGATAAACATGGTGAATAGTAGACAAACACGGTAAAAAGTAGATAACAAATAGTGGAAAGTAGATACAAATAGTGAAAGGAATACACAACAATTGAAATATATACAGAAATAGTGAAATGTAAATATAAAAATACTGAAAAGTAGTAAATATTCAAGACAAACAATGAAAACAATGAAGAAACAACTTTAAGGCACAAATAGTGACAAGAAGTGCTCAATATCATATAATATACCTAACTGAGAACAAAAATGAGTATACATATATAATAGGGATGACACATTAGGAAGTAGGCGAATGATTGTTCATTGTGTAAATGTATTTAAGGCATTTTTCTTAGTAAGCAACTGCTTCAATTCAAAAACTTTATTTAAAGATGGTGACCCAGTAAGTTTACAATTTATCTTCCCTGGTGCCATTCTATTTATAATAACATAAATTTAAACGCAAGTAAGAAAGAGTGGAAATAAAGATTGCGCTTCTGTCAATTTTTTAATCACATATTTCTAACAGTATCCTTAATGTGTCATAAACAAGCTTTTTGTAGAATGTAATGTTATATCAATAGTGTTACCTTATTCCATGCTCCATCCATTCTTTGAACTTGTTCTTTGCAAACATAATAGCTGACGGCACACCTACGTCACATCCTGTCTTCAGTAGCATTCTTCGGATATACCTGTGATTCGGATCATAGAAGTTATACAAAAGCTGTCGTCTAGGCTGTAACTGTTTGTTAGACTTTTGTTTCCAACAGAAATTAACAAGTAGAATGACATTTAGGTAAAAGGTTGTATTTAAAAAAAATGTATACTTCCAAGTTTTTAATCTAGAATGGCTAAGTCTAACATTCACGTTTTACATGTACTTCTTTAAAGGTGCAATCAAGATGTTTATGCAATTGTGAGCCTGACTATAGTTTTAACAACTTACATTTCAGGTAGTATACCAGTGCCATTTGTGCCAACGTGTTCCAGTACCGGTTCGATCAGGTTTCCAATGTACTTCTAAAAACAAAATCATTCAGGAATTATAACACTTGTGCCTCTCATAGAAATCAATTATAGTCGAATAACTGCATCACATTTACGAACATTTATAACAAAATTGTGTACAATAAACTTTTCGTCAAGGGAAGCAACGAATGTTAAAACGGTGATCGCATTTAATCAGGTATGTCACTCTTGGCTCTGTTGTCAAACTCACTTAAATGACAACGTGTTTAGACAAATAAACTACGTCAGTAACAATACCATTCCAATAAAATAGACCTTCTCGCTGTGACTGTTTTTATTCTGACCTCCAAATGTAAAGTTGTGTTGTTTTTTTACCTCGATAAAGCGAATTCCTAAAAACAACGACATCTTTTCAAAATCCGTATTTTGTCCTATGTTTCGGCTGTCTGCACCCTATCCTACATATATGGTTAAACTTCATATCAAGTTATAGCAATATTTGGTACTTTTCCCATTTTATGACAGTGTTCATTTCAAATCATTTAAAGCACGATTTAGATAATTTTATAGCAATATTGCCTCGTATCAGATATAACTTAAAAATGAATGGAATTGTTGAAAAAATCTTACCTCTAGTAAAACGTAAGCGCTTGATTTAGACAGCATTCCTCTGATGAAATCTAGACAGTCTAAGAAAGCCTTCCATGGTACATAGTTATCCTCGTTACCAAAATACATGGTCAAATTGAACGCCAATCCATAGTCCAACATACCAGCCCTGGATGTTTATATACATTTAATAGTGTATGATATCGGGCGAGGCTGATGTAGGCGAGGCAAAGGTGCGGCTTAAGGCGAGGCGTGCCGCACCTTTCTTTCGCCAAGTCAGGCGCGACCGATATCCACTTGTATAATGAGTTAGTGACATCATAGCGTATTGATTAGTCTCTAGTTTATATAGGGAGGGGTTAAATTATTGCTGAAATACATAGTCATATTGTTTGTCATAGTTGAAACCGTTGGTTTTGAGTTCAACGGTCTATACACGCTAAAGCAAACACTAAATGTAAATTGTAATCATCAGCACGATAATTCAAATATGTTTAAAGTAGCACATACGACGTTCGATTTTCAATTGATTAATTTCCGTCATTCGCAAATTGCTAGAAATCATCTTTATTAAAAAAATACATCGAGTTAAAATTATAAGATAAGGAAGAATATCATATATATTTACCTTGCCAAGTTAAAAGCATCTCCGATCAGACCAGCTCTATTAGCCAATCCGAAAACAGTGTGGTTCTCTGTCAGCTGGGTTGCTAGGAGACGCCACGTGTCAAGGTCATAGTTCACTCGATAGAAACCACCGTAATTTACATTTCCAAGTATCCATCCTTCTGAGGATTGTTGGATCTTTCCTTTAAATGTAATAAGATTAATCAAGAAATATCCAAGCACTTTGCAATGGGACAAGGTAACACAGCAGTCCTTGAAGTATTCCCTCTTTTTGTTAATGGGACAAGGTAACACAGCTAAAACCAGTCATTGAAGTATTCCCTCTTTTTGTTAATGGGACAAGCTAACAAAGCTAAAACCAGTACGTGAAGTAGTCCCTCTTTTTGTTAATGGGACAAGCTAACAAAGCTAAAACCAGTACGCGAAGTATTCCCTCTTTTTGTTAATGGGACAAGCTAACAAAGCTAAAACCAGTACGCGAAGTATTCCCTCTTTTTGTTAATGGGACAAGCTAACAAAGCTAAAACCAGTACGTGAAGTATTCCCTCATTTTGTTAATGGGACAAGCTAACAAGGCTAAAACCATGACGTGAAGTAGTCCCTCTTTTCGTTAATGGGACAAGGTAACAAAGCTAAAACCAGTACGTGAAGTGTTCCCTCATTTTGTTATAGGGACAACTCTGTATATTTGCATGAGTGCTCTCTCTTTTGGGTAGGTATTTTCATAACTTTTAACAAAGAAAACTACCATTTTTACTGTTTTATATAGGCATGCGCCTTTTAATTAACACCGCACTGAATCTTGTCTGTATGTTATAGGAAAATCTAATAGTATGTAAACCTGAAAATATATTATTGCCCTTTACAGTAAAGACATTTGTTTACAAACTTTAAATTTCGAAAATAGGGAATTTCTTCAGCAACCTAGGACACACCCTTGTGAACATCAACAATATTTTTATTTAAAAGGCAAAAACATGTATATTTATCTTTACCGCAATATTGTATTTATCTTTAACGCAATATTGTATTTATAATTTAATCAAAACCCTATGAATTATTACCATATGTTTAATGTAACCCTAGATGCGAGAAACATAAAGTGGTTTATATTTAAGTTTGTAAACGGCATTTTATCGGCCTGTCGTGGGTTCGAACTTCTCCAAAGACTCCCGTTGTTTCCTCCTTGCTTAGAGTATTGCTCAGATTGGTTCCGGGAAAGGATTTGAGCTTGCCTTTATAATCGAACTACAATTTCATTTTTTAGCTTCCGACTTTTGTCGGTTCTGCGTGGTCATTCGTTTTTTTTATCCCTACCACAACAACAGCCAATGACCTCCGACTTCGAAGGATTTTCTATCCCAGATTTCATCCATTAAATTTATTTTCCTATCTTAATCATTGAGAAAGAGCCAGTATTTCCCTTTTTAACGTTCAGTGCTAAACAAGGGAAATACTGGCTCTT
>ENA-OREC01001288-OREC01001288.1-marine-metagenome-genome-assembly--contig:-NODE-1288-length-12409-cov-15.275705_pt1 | contig 12409 bp, 2 predicted proteins | sample MGYA00248626_ERZ508543 | MGnify/ENA primary metagenome ERZ508543 (study PRJEB26211, sample SAMN05518279) | marine metagenome | isolation source: Puget Sound, Washington, USA | host: Bankia setacea... | reverse complement strand
CGATAGCCTAGTGGTATAGTGCTGGCTTCGAGTGCGGGAGGTCCCGGGTTCAATCCCCAGTCAAGGACCGCGTCATAGCAAAGACGTTATAAAAATGGTACAGTAGTTCCCTTGTTTAAAACTGAACATTAAAAAGGGAAATACTGGCTCTTTCTCAAGAATTAAGATAGGAAAATAAAAGTAATGGATAAAATCTGGGATAGATAAATCCTTCGAAGTCGGAGGTCATTGGCCGTTGTGGCGGGGATGAAAAAACGAATGACCATGCAGAACAGACAAAAGTCTAACGCTTATTTTTATTTTTTAAATCTTACAGAACAGGTTTATAATGAGTGTATGTATATACTCACGCCAGCTGTTGGTTGAACCATGACTCAATATATAGCCTCTCTTATCATTGATTTTCTCCCCTGTCTGATACTGTTTACTGTCTTAATCATTCCATGAAACTCTTGACTGTCTGTCTCACTCTGTTCATATGTTAGACTGCGTGCAAGTACAGTAAAGCTAGCGTTTGCACTCCAAATATTTCACTTTTCTATTGTAACATGCTGATGGGGTGGAGTGGAGTTGTCGGTAGGGCATCTTGATGTGTGATCGGTCAGTCATGAGTTCAAAAGCTCCATCAATGCTCCCATTGTTTCCTTGAGCAAGAAAGTTTACCCTTATTGCTTAGTACTGGTTGGTTTAAGGAACGGATTCAAGTGTGATTTACATTGAGGGAAATTGCTTGTTTATAAATATGAACTGAAATAAATTAGTTTAAACTAACATGTTTGGTCAAGCCTTTTATATGACAGAGAAACAGATAAAACTGCATGGGGGGGGGGGATATTTACCCAATTCTTTTTCTGGAATACCCAGTTGTTTTTCAAACTAGTGATATAACAAGGCAAACGAATTACTGAATACCCAGTTTAAATAGTTGATGTCACATAGAAAATATAGGCGAAAAAAAATTCTGTTACCATTTATGAATCTTACCAATACCCAATTAAAAACTTCAAATGCCCAATAAGTTTAACTTTCAAGGGTAAAATCCACAAAAAACATCTGTTTCTCTGATATGATATTTGTGACTTGTTGGTACTGTACATTAGCGCAGTTCACATCATAGTTTAGAATAACAATTAACAATTTATCATATGTGTGGCTGCAGTTTTGATAAGGAGACAAGTTGGCAAAATTGAAACTATCACTCTTATAGCACAAACTTAAATATCTCTACAGCTTAATAGAACGTTACTTAAATATCTCTACAGCTTAATAGAACGTTACTTAGATGTCCCTCTTCCTATAGAGAGAAACATGTCAGTGAATACATCTTATATATCAGCTTTTTACTGTACTGTAAACTATTAACATTAACCTGAAACATTGCTAATTAGTATGTAAACATTGCTTACTATATAACTACAATGTATACTATCTGTACGTCCAATTTTGTCACTAATTGTTCTTTCTTTTTCTTCTTTTTTACCTCTCTTTTTATGCCAAACAGCTTGGTTCGCCTCATAATACAGCTAGGGTAAATCAGCAACATGTGAACACTTTGTAAATACAAGCTCTTACCTGGCAATTCCTTTGACCTAAAACCTTTTTTTTTCTTACCTTAACTCCATAATTATTAATTCCAAATTTTTAACCATCAAACATTTACTAATTTACTTCATGTTAAAAAAATATTTTGGAAATACTTGACCTATTTGTTTTGGTACAGGATTATTATCTAGAACTTTAACTTTTGAAGATGTTTTCATCTCATTGGGATTTCTGTTACCATGGAAACAGCTTTAAGTTTCAGCCCTCTTTTGTATACATTCATACTCGCCCCCCAAAATGGCCTTCAACTTATATGTGTGTGGAAGAAATAGTCAATAACCACAAATATACTCTACCCTGAAGGAGGCTGGTACCTTGAAAGAGGCTGGTACCCTGAAGGAGGCTGGTACCCTGAAGGAGGCTGGAATCATTTTATCCATACTAAAATAAATTAATCAAAGGCCGTTAACAAGACTGACAAAGACATAATTCGAAAAGTGAAATTATATTTTGTTTTATTTATACATTAACATAAACCAAACTTGGTACTCCTTTATGCTATTCTTAGATACCATACAATCTCCATTTGTTTCTTTATGATTTTTTGGAGATACTGTTGATTAACATAGACAAAACTTGATTGCTTCTTTTATGCTATTTGGAGAATAAATCGAAGGAGTTGCCAGTAGACAATGTGTTGAGTGTGTAGATTCTAGATGCATTAATGTTCATTGACTTCTGTGATGTATATAGATGAGTCAGCTTTAGATTGTTTGGTTTATTTAGCATCTCTTTGTAGAGATAATTAACTATATAATCTTGCATCTGTTCAGTTTATATATACACAATCACAGGTGGTACTGGTTCTTGGAGCTGGGTATACAGTCTACAAGTGTACAACATATATGACTATACTAGGATATTAACTGAACTTACTTCTAGTTCTAGTGAAATATTTCTTGGAAACCAATCATCAAGCTTACATGAATCATTGAATACTTAATCACACGGTGTTCACTGTATTTTAAGGATTAATCTATTAAGTGCAGCTTTGATAGAAAACTTTGCTAAATTGAGACTGTGTAATGTATTTGAGCCCAGTGTAAAATCAGAACTGTAACAATGGAAAATATTGCTGAATTTAAATTTGCATTATTATATCCCTGACCCCTGCAAACAAAGACTTGTTTGGGCTATATAGGAACATTTAAGTGCAACTTCTTCCTTAATGTATATATGGATACTGGTGAAACTTGATACCATTGCAGTATACAACCTGAGCATGTGGACGAAGGAGAATAATCCCTGTCCAAACTATTTTCAGGGAGATAATGGACTTCACATGTTTAGTAGTGCAGGCCGGGGGGTGGGGGGTATCCTTTGTGTGAGTTTCTCACAGTTGCAGTTAGACCTTTAATCATCACTAAGTATCTGTCACTGCAAATAGTGAAGAATTTGTTGTCCATTGGCTCCGAGACCAACTGTGATTGTAGTCAATGTTTTAGTCCTAGGATATTGGTATAGTAGAATATTATGGTGAACTGAAATAATAGAAATGGAGTCAAAAAATGAAAAAAGTCATTGTTAGTAACAGATAATGGACATTAATGCAAGTTGATGTTTTGTGAATCATTAAAGAAAACTATCAAATCTGTCTTTAAATATTGTAAATTTCATGTGAGTACTATATTTTGTTTCTATGGAGACTTGTTGCTTTTTTACCTAGATGTTTCTATTTCTGAAGTGGAAGATACCGTAGTGTTATTGTTGAATGCACCGAGGTCTGGTTTGTGGCACTCTATTACTCTATAGGTTTTAGTGTAGTTTGGAATATATATATATATATAGTAGGGTAGTGTATCCAATCATGTCAAAATGTTGTGCCCCATCTCTATTGTACTGCTCAGTATACTTGTAATTTTGAAATTTCATTAAATAATCCCATAGCTTATTATTAAAACAGTAAACTAAAATGAAACTAACTGGGTTTATTAAACTATAAGAATTCATAAGAAACTAAAACTGTTCTTCTTCACTGGGTAAGCATTGAACTCCATTAGGCTAACTATTGTACGAAACACTCGCTTTATCATAACCGTCCCTTAGTTAAATCTATTGCATGAACTTGTCAGTCTCTTTCAATTCAAGAAGAGTTTCCAAAATATATGAATAAATTGAGACATGCTTGTGGTACAGAAGGAATGCTTGGTGTCGGCTTTGGTAAATGATAGAAAAATAACTGTCAGATTCCGCATGTGAGAACAGTTTGTAAGCACATTAGATTACCAAAGTTATTATTTCATTGTCTTGTTTCTCTGTTTCAGTGTACGTAGCAACGAGTGTAGAGGGGGACAAATCATCTGCGGGGGCCGTAACAGCAGCTCCTGCAACTCCAGCCCCATCAACAGTCAAGTCAATATAACTTTTGGAACGACCCCTCTTCTTCACCACTCGGCAACGTTTTTATATGGGAGTCAAGCTGTTTACTTTTGAAACAATCCCTCTTACTTGCAACTTGAATTTATTTAAAACTAAGGGGGACAGTAGATGATTACAATCCTTGTTCTACAAATGTTACGTTCCAGACATCTAATACTTTTGAAACAACCCCTGCTACTTCTTGACATGATAAATTAGATTTAACTTAAGATGAGGGTCCCTTTTATACTTGGAGGCCACACAGCAAGCAACAAGAGTGACAATTTTGTGAAAAGGGAGGCAATTTTGTTGAACAATACTGTTAGTTGGAGAACACATACACCTATCTATTGTGAAGTTTGTTGTCACTTTTATAAATCAGTCTGTTTAAATCCGCCATTGCTGAATGATTTCCAATTGCATATTTTACGACACGACTTTTGTTATACTGTCGACTGCTTGAACATAATGTATCCACTTTATTTGTGCAAAAATCCAGTTTAATGTACTATCTAGTATACAGATAGTCAAGAGACCTGTTATTATATTATATATTTGATTGTGTAAATAATAAATATAAATGAAATTCTTATGAGCGAGAACATGTAAAATCCCTGTTTATTATGACAAGGACAACATCTGTAAAGATCTAGAGTGCGTTTCTACTGTCTAATTGATGAATCAAGGAACTGAACTCATGAACAGTCTTTTTGATTTGGGATTTTTTTATCAGATTTAGAATTTACCTGTATTAGAACTATCAGACTACTTTTCAATAAACAGTCCAATGACTTGAATCATTCCATTGTAAGCATTTTAAGTGTAATTTAGTCCTTAGAACATATACATCTGAACATTAGAACCAATTGTTACAAACCTTTGATGTACCTAATTAATTTGTGTTTATTTCTCTTAAAAAAACCACCTTTGCTGTAAGTTATCCTTGGAATCTGGCACATGTTGTATTTGGTTAATCCAGTGTAGGTCATTTTTAAGTCTTGACCAATGACAATGTGGCTGCTTTGGTTAACACACATAACGGTAGATCAAAAATTGGTTCTACTTTGTGTATATTGAGTAGTCACTTATTAATGCAGTTCTTGTTAAAATCAAATAAGTTAAAGTCTAGGAAATGGGTCTTCTTATAATTGTTAGTAGAAAAAAACACAGATCAAATGTGGGAAGAAAATGGAACCAGTAGAATTGGGTATTAACTTAGTACATTCTAACAATTATAGAAGTATGAAACTTGGTACATTCTAACAATTATAGAAGTATGAAGAGGTAGAGGAGTATTATATCAAATAATTGTCATTAGATTGATATTCTTATTTCCCAGTATTTGTAGAAAGTACTATTGGTGATAGATGTGTATTCATGTTATAGTGGTTTATGTGAATTTATGGTAGATTTTCACTAGATTGTAGAAACTGAGGGGGTTGGGTGCCAAATGCTTCTATCTGCTTATTAATGTTACAGCACTTAGAGGCATCTGGCTTTCACCCCCAACAGAACTGGACTAACAAGAGTTATCTTCTCTTCTCTCATATATACACACACAAAACGCATATATATGTATCTTAGCGTATTGATGGTATTTTGTGAATTATTTTGTTCATTTTCATTATTACTATTATGTGTCACAGTGCATGAGTGGGTTCTAGATCTGAGAAAATAAGGGTTAGATATTGTATGAGATCTATATGGAGCTTAATGTGAGTAAATTATGCATATTTAACTTCGTTTTCACAGTCAATCATTATTTTTTTGATGTCAAATATTTAAAATAGGTTATCAGCTGTTTTCATCTCGCAGACAATGTACTTTTGAGGGAGATAATGGCGGTACTAAAACTTCACCTTGATGATCAGGACAGATAGTTCTAGGTGTTTTATTTGATGAATACATATATCAGTTTGGTTAAATTGGTTGAAACTGATAAATTAACAATTTGAGGTTAACAGCATTTCTGGTACCGAACCACAAAATCCTTGGAATTTGCTTTGTTACTAAGTTCAACTGTTACTGACTTGGCATTGATTTGGTGACAGTATAAAACAACAGCAAAAACAAGCTCATAAAGAAAACTTGCTGAAAGCCTATTTTAATGTTTGCACCCCAAAAACAGTTGTTATTAGAGTGTACTAGATATTAACCTGTACGACTGTATGTAGTGAATACGTTGAGTTGAAATCACAATGTGTTTTAGTAACAAGAGGGGGTAGAGTATGTGGCCCTGTAATGCTGTAAGATTGAGATAGTCACTAATATCGTGTTTGTTTTGGTTGTGTATGTACTATATCATGAAACTACCGAGTTACATCTTTGACTTCATATTTGCTGATAGTTAAACATTGTTTTTGCTGTTTGTGTTTATCTTTGTACATTTTTATGTCGCTGAGGGAGTACTGTATTGAGAGGTGAAAGCAAAAGGGTTCTAAGTGCTATTGAATAAAGATGCAGATAAAACTGTGTTGCATTCACCTCTTGATGTATCAATAGAATATTTGTGAGGTTAGGTAAATTTACTTTTAATAGAATGAAAACACAAAATAAATGCGCTTTTTGGTTGCTTTTTATGGATACTTTCAGATGTTTATTTAGTTCACTCTTAAGTAACCAATGTTGAAATGCTGGATGATCAACTAAACCAGAGCTTAGATACAACAAATATGGGTCTGCGATTTTATTCCCTACACTTTTATAACTACAGGATGGCATAAATATCACCACAATGCATACCAAGTTAATATTACGCAAAGGTTAAAAGTGCTATTGTAGTCAACTCATTTGGTATAACAATCGTGTTACCATGGTTACATCAGAAGAAACTCAGCAGTGCAAACATGAGGGGGAATAACTGGGATTTGTGTATTCAAGGATTGGTAATTTTACATTGCGAGCAAGTGGGTATAATTGTTCATAGGTCAACTTATCGTTTCACTCGTTGATTTTGTAACTAACGTCTTTTTTTTACATGTTTGGAGTCATATATCTGGTTTCACGCTGTTATTAACTTGGGCACATGAGCATTGTTTGGATTTATTGAACTGTTGCTAAGTTGATGGTTTAATCTTGTTGGTACACTTGACTTGGAACTTTAAAATGGAATATCACACCAAATCAATGGAAGTTTCTACTAATTCATTTTAGTTCAATTGTGCAACAAGAAATTTTGCATATGTAAATCGTGATAGAATAATTTCCTGGTACCAACCAGGAATAAGCAATGAGGATAAAAAGTATGTCATAATCAAGAGTTGCATCAGTTCAATAAGACGAGACAGTACTTGCATAATACCTCTACTCTACATCATTAACAATCATTACTTTCTATCATAACTTTAAAAAAAACATTCAAATCCTGGCAGATATTGGTGGCAAAAGTTGAAATAAACAAATTTACCTGGCAAAATTGTTGCAGTAGAGGTTTCTATTATTGATTCTGACATTTAGTGTTTCCCATTTTAATTGTTTTTTTCTCATGTGTAAAGCTAACATTTTTCATAATTTATATTCATTTCTAATATAACGTATAGTAAAGCTTTGAAAATCTTTCCCTAGTAAATTGCTTTAAGATAAGTCTGAGAACATGGTGAATAGAAAAAAAGGACAACTATCTGATGAGGTGAACATTATGATTGATAAAATGAGTAGAATAATATACAGAAGACTTGGTAAAGAAAAAATAAAATAAATCATTCTTTATTATAAATAGCCAAGGTAGACAACTTTAACAAACCATGATGTTCTGCTGTTGAAAAAGTTACTTCCCTTTGTTATATATTGTGCTGATTATTTGTTTCCCCTATTTTTGTATGTGTATAACATGCTCTTGTGCAGTGGGCCTGGGCTCGTGAGATTCAATAAAGGCCCAGCTCTCCTTTTGTTATTTATTTTCTTTTTTTTTCGCTGCTATGTACTGTTTCCATATTTGTCTTGATATTCTTTAAAAGCATAGTGACCAAGTTTTCATGATTGAATATTGTATATATATATATTTACCTTGTATAGATAAAGACATGGTCGATGTTGATTACATGTATTTTTCTTTGATTGTGTATTGTGCATGTATATCATAGGTTCTCCTGTTTTGTATTTGTCGCATTCTTTCTTCCTGCATTTTTGTAAGTGATTTTCATCAGAAAATAATCCATATAAACAGAAAAATAGAAAATTAACAAGCATACAGAAAATACAAGTTCCTTCAGAGATTAATGACATTTATTAAAAACATTTACTTAGGTTCAGCCTTTTGAGACTACTTCAACTTTTGCTTTTTATTATGTTCTAAAAACAGCTTAATTGAACAATTAAGGCTTATTTGGTCATGGCTATTAGGACCTGTTCTGTACTAAACACAATGCATTTTGGGCTTGCAAAATCTTGGAAATTTACTTTATACATGTTCTTCTAAATTAATTAAAATCAAATGTCAGATATCCCCGAAGTCATTCATTCTTACTGTAAAATAAAACAGAAACAACACTAACCGACTATAATTCTGAGTTCTCTACACAATGAATTGAAGATACATGAGGAAAGATCATACATACCCCTCTAGAAAGAAAACAAAGTGAGACTATTAAATACCCCTGATACATGCTTGTTTGTAATTGCTACTGTCTACGTCCTATATGTTATAAACTTAAATAAACTCTGGATTGGATAGTCATAGTATACTAGATATAAGAAAGGTTATTGGAATAAAAGTGGGAGTCAATTTGTTTCCCTTGTGATATTTTTATTAAGCATTAAATGTGTGAGAATAACTCTGGTATCCTTACAATAAATCTACCCTTATGATCAGTGTCAATGGGTGAAAACGAGAAGGTTCTAAGTAGTGTTGAATAAAGAAGCAGATAGAACCATTGCACATTCATCCCTCAAATTGGTGATTGCAGATAGTAAATACCTTCTTGTACTGATGGCAGAAGAATGGTGTCTTCAACCCCAACTTGAACATAGCTTTTGGAAACAGGTCCCCATATGCAAAACAAGATTCTCAATGTTACCACTTACACTTTAACTAAGAGTAGGACATGAAAAACTGGATCTCTAGATTGCATGCACTTAAAATAAAGGAGGACAAATCAGAATTAGGACACATTTGAAGTCTTATAAAATATGAAATACCTGTGAAAGAATGATTATGATTTTTAGTGTTCTTGTTATTATTTGGTGTTTCTAAGTGATAAGTACTATGTATAGTATCCCTTGCATTTTTGTCATGTATTTCAACACTTTCTGGCTTTAAGTTATGTTTTCTTCTAGTTTATATTCCATATAAGAATGAGTGACTTGTTCTGAAAAGTATCAATAAAAAAATCACACACTTGAGGGTTTGATTACAAAATTGTTGACAGCACTAACTAATATGTTGAGAATTGGTTGCGCTAAATTCAGTTTTGTGTTCAGTCCTTAAAGGTGTTCCAAATCATATTTTACTTAGAGCCATATAGTTATTGTATTGTAGTAAAAAGTGTATATGCCCATTAAAGAAACGTAAGTGTATTTATCATATCATATCTACCTAGAGTCATTATTGTTTCAACGGTCTTGGAATTGAAAGCTAGATATGGGGGTTGAAAATGAAAGTTCCAATGTGGGCAAACTCTGGCAAGGCTAACTAAAGAGTACTAAGGGGAGATAATATCTTTATTGAAATATCTGAAAATTTACGAGAAATGTTGAAACTATAATTACGAAATCCAATTCTCTCTTTTTCCCTGATCTTCTATTTAACTTGTTTAATTTAGAGGAAACGGTACTATTACTATATTATTGCTGTTAAATTTAGATAAAAAGCAGAAGCAAGGGGTGAAAGCTACAAAGTTCTAAATATTGTTGAACACTTAAGCAGTTAGAACCAGTTTACATATACCCCCCACTTGAAGAACCATCTTACATGCGTCTGATATATTGTATGCTTTTGATTCATTTAGATTCATTTTTTTGCAGAAATAATGGGTACAAAAAGCAACAGGAAATGTAAAAATGCAAGTCAAGAAATTATAACGGAAACTGTTTACATCTCAATATACATTTTATACAGAATTGTCAATATTACAGCTTGAAAGTGGGTTTGTTCGCTGGCTTCTTGCTTCCCACATTGTATACACATAATTATTTCATGAAATTTTGATATTGCTTCCGATAATCTTTTTGTTTTTCCCCCACAAGACCTATGTTTTAAAAAAAGGCTTTGAAATATTTTAAAAACTAAAAAACCTTATGTACTGAAAAAAAATCACGAAAATAACAAGCAAAAATAGACTTACAGTAATTTCTTCTTAAGAACAAACATATAAAATAGGATTTGTTATGGTTATGAGACACTTGGATACTAGGTAGTAAGTTTGACTTGTAGAAATAGAACTGACTTGGTATGTATAATGGTAGTTTGTGGAGTAGATATACAAGGCACACATTCAAACATTATTTTCATTGTTTCTCTATCAACTTGTACCTTTAGACCACGTGTAAACATTTTTTTTTGGTTGATGTATGAGATATTTAGAGTGAAAATAAATGTACTGTACAGAAAATGATGCCTTTGTTGTTTGTCTTATAAAATATGAAATACCTGTGAAAGAATGATTATGATTTTTAGTGTTCTTGTTATTATTTGGTGTTTCTAAGTGATAAGTACTATGTATAGTATCCCTTGCATTTTTGTCATGTATTTCAACACTTTCTGGCTTTAAGTTATGTTTTCTTCTAGTTTATATTCCATATAAGAATGAGTGACTTGTTCTGAAAAGTATCAATAAAAAAATCACACACTTGAGGGTTTGATTGTAGAAGTCAATTATGTCCAAGCTGATAGTGGAGTTGGTGGACAGAATCAGTTGTCACAGAGTTAGTTACTAATAACTTATTCTAAACCATAACTGTTGCTTATGTTAATCAAGCTCGAATCTGTTCCTGGAACCAACACGTACTTAGCATTGACTGAGGGTGAAGTCTCATGCTCGAGAAAATATCGGGAGCCTTTGATAGGGTTTGAACTCACGACTTACCAATAAGCAATTAGACACTACCATCTACACAATGTCACCCATTGCATAATCATGAGGCCTTAGAAGGTTCCACCAGCAACTTTTTGTTTCGTGTTCTAGAAAACTGACTAAATTTGTTGAATATGAAATAATGATATACCATAAAAGTGTCCACATACTGTCTGAACTTCACCCTATCTGTGTTACTATGCTTTTAAAAAAACAGACCAAGAGTTGTCGTTCCTTTTCAATACACATCTTTATGTTATTGGTATTGACAAAGGAATGAAAACTAGGTGTATAATGTGTGAGCAAGTATCAAGTAACGTCGAACCATTTCCTATTTTCGAAATTTTAAGTTTATAAGAGTTTGCTCCCTTGTTGGTAGGTATTTAATTTTAATGTGTACTAATAGCAAAACGTTTGAAACTGTGTTTTCCTTAAATGTCAAGGACAATAATATCAATATATGTCTATGTCAACACAATATTAGACTCCTATAACATAAACATGCTTCAGTACTTTGACAATCAGAATGGGTATGTATACATCAAATAGTAAATATCGTAGTGTTCTGTTCAAAAATGATGACAATACCTACCCAAAAGGGAGAGCACTCATGCAAATGTACAGAGTTGTCCCTAAAATACAAAGAGGGAATTTTCCTGATTAACAATAAGGAGTTTCGTGGTTTGATACATTCAATATAAGGTGTTGTTTGTGAAAACAGTACTGTATTAAAATAGCACATTATAGTCAAATCAACATTGACACCAGTTTAGCTAGACTTTTCAACTTCGGATTATTTGTTGTTCTTAGAAAAACAGTCGTGCAGTATATCATAATAAGGTTTGCTCTTTACCTCTCTTAATTACAAAGTCCGTCCACATATTGTTATGAGATTTAGCATATAATCAACAGTTTATTAAGAAATGGTGGTACCTCTGGTAAGCATATATTAAAATGTTATGGTCCTGTGTTGGTTTAGGAAAATATACTCACTGTATATTAAGGCTTAAGTTTCACCCATAGTAGTATATGGAGTTATTGCTTTGAAACTTGGCATACTGCTTTACCACCATAACTACATTCTAAGAAGTGAAGGTAGCTCTGAATGGCATTATTAAAGATGATAGCCACATAAATACATGGGTCTGTTTAGGTTGGTTCTCCATTTCAAATCTGAAGAGAATAGTTCACAACAAGTTTTAAAAAAATCAATGTGTTCTTCCAACAACCAACAGTCGTGTAGTCGAGCATGTATGTCACCTATATGTAATTCAACAACCAGCAGTCTTGTAGTCGAGCATGTCTGTCACCTATATGTAATTCAACAACCAGCAGTCGTGTAGTCGAGCATGTATGTCACCTATATGTAATTCAACAACCAGCAGTCTTGTAGTCGAGCATGTCTGTCACCTATATGTAATTCAACAACCAGCAGTCGT
>ENA-OREC01001287-OREC01001287.1-marine-metagenome-genome-assembly--contig:-NODE-1287-length-12409-cov-15.709617_pt1 | contig 12409 bp, 7 predicted proteins | sample MGYA00248626_ERZ508543 | MGnify/ENA primary metagenome ERZ508543 (study PRJEB26211, sample SAMN05518279) | marine metagenome | isolation source: Puget Sound, Washington, USA | host: Bankia setacea... | reverse complement strand
TTAAATCCTATGACATAAATTTGCAATCTCACTAGTAACCTTAGATTCTATAGTATTAACGTAGTTTTAACAGGTATCTATTTAGGCTGTGTTATTATTATCAAATTCCACAAAATCATGGCCCACTGACAGATCTATATTGTACAATGTCATCAAACTCCCAGAGTACTGTACTTATCTGTAAACGGGCATGTTTCATTTCAGTACAGGTTAAACAAGCCCCAAATCTCAATCTCTTCCAAAATAAACATAGTATTAGTTTGCTTGATTAACCTGCCTCTATGTGAGCCTATATAAGAAAGGACTATATGTTTATCACTCATAATATGATGTGAATACAGCCAAGCCTATAAGTACAAGTATACATTTAAATTGCAGTGCATCATAGGTTAAAAAAGGCAAAGATCTCAAAATAACTCTGTTTCTAAATCAATTTCAACAAAACCCTATCAAAACCCTGTCGCCCATTCTCTTTAAACAAAAATACCTAACTGCTTTACAACTCTCACTTAAATCAGCCATATATGTAAAGATCTAATAGTGTAAAAGCAATATTTCTATTTGCCAGGGACCGTCTCACAGTTAACCATTCACCATTATACGCTGGCCGGTTTTATAGACCAGTCTTAAGTAGTTATGTAAATACAGGGTTCTATTGAATGCATTAATGCTGTACAAACAAATAGAACATTTAGCAACTGAACAAATAAGGAATTTGATACTATTGGCCATGACCTTAATGAATATGCAAAACCGTTTGAGCTTAAAATGTTCACAGGAATTTATCCGGATCAAAAGTAACCAGGCTTGATGATGGTTTATTGAAGTACCAGTTTTCTCAGCCAACGTGGCCAGTCTTTGGTTTGGATTTGGCCCTATGGTTCACCATATAACTGCATTATTGGAGAGTGACTTCCCTAAAACCTTTGAATTTAACAATTTTGTATTAAACCTTTACTGCAGTCTCAATCATCTTTAAAATGTAAATAAATCTGCCTTAAAGTAAATGACAGTGTCTATAATCAAGAGTTCACGGACGGATGTGTCTTACACTGCATCAAGTCACAGTCAATCTTAAGTAACCCAAGAACGTCTTAAAGGCTACAATCTCCAGCGACACAACACCTGACAAATGGTGAATTGACTTTCCACAGAGGGTCATTAATACACTTTTGAAGCTAGATTTACCAAGCTCTTTCAAATGGTACAACAAACGTTAGAACACTTAATCTGTGACTGGCGTTAATCCAAGCAAATGCAGGGCTATACTTTAAAACCCTCTACCTCATTAATCTTAATAAAGCTTTCAAATTCCACCACAGAAACTAAGCAAGCAAGCCTTCCTGCAATAGTTCAACTGGTATAATATATGCCTTGACTAATCTAGGAGGTGAAAGCAAAAACAGCCTACATCTACAGAAGCAGATAGATCCCTGTCGAAAGCACTGCATGTTTTGCATCATGTATCAATGAATATGTTGACCATTTTTGACTTACTAGGATTGCCTTTGTGATCATTGTGTCTTGAAATAAGATCTAACGATCAGTGGCCTTATTTTGATGATTTTGTTTATTATAAATGTATAAGAACCATACGTTTTTTGACTCTTTAACATATTAAGTGTCCTTAAAAAATGTCAAGAATTTCAGACCAGCTTGTTAATTATCAGCAGTGTGAAAGAATGATCTAATTGTAAATAGTTCATTGTAAGTAAGACTACCGGTTACTAGGGTATTCAAGTCTAACTAGAGAGTGAGTATCTAAGTATTGAATAATAATTATATGTATGTAAATTCTAGAATAGAAAAAAACCAGTTTATTTTGAGGGGTGAATGCAAAATATGTCTAAGTGCTTTTGATTAAATAAGTAGATAGAACTCTATTATACTCATTCTTGATAAATGTAAATATCATAACAAAATCAGTAATGCATAGAACTGAAATGCATGTTAGGACATTATAAAGCATGGAATATTCTGCTTAAATGCATTCAATTTGGTTTGAACATTGAAATCCAGATCTTCAGGAGATGGTGCAACTTTTCACTGCACACAACAAAAACACTGCTCCTAAATCTAAACACTTGTGAGTATGTGCACAAATACAAGCATAGCTTTCAAATAGGAACAAAAGTGGATTATGCAGTGAATATTTTAGTCGCATGTCAGGGGTGAAGGCATTAATGTTGTAAGTGCTATTCAATAATGAAACAGATAATATTACTGTGTTTTCAGTATTATTTTCAATGCCACACTGCTATTGTAACTAATGTTGGACTGTGCTGTATGGGGTGAAGATCACTATCTGTATTATTAGTGTATAACCTTCATCTCCAATATAGGGGTATAAAACAGTTATCTACACAACTAACACAAGGCTTCAAACATTCTTCCACTTGAGTTTAACATGTTGCACTAGGGTTAACAGTTTTCTGGTAGGGTTAATTTTTGTGCGCTATCTTTCCTTTAAGGTTGAAAAGGTTACGGAAAAACTAAGAGTAGGGCCGCTAGTTTTGTGTTACATAGTTATCTGTGATGATCTGATCTGTCCCAACAAAGTACTGCACAGATGAAATACTGCATACCAGATTGGGCTCAGTATAGGGGAGATAATTGAATGAGATAAACAATGTTACGCTATTTTCATTTGATGTAATAAAGAGAGACAATAGTTCTTACAACAGTTTGGGATAGGGGTGGGGTGGAGTCATATTGATGGGGAACAAATTATATGTTCTTGATCATTAGTGCAAAACAGTTTTGATATGCTTGTTTATCTGAAAACCTTTAACACCTTCTGACTTTCACTTGACATTTTTGAAAAGGCTCATGACTGTGTTAGACAGTAATATATGGAAGACAGACTTTGTAACTACAATAAAGGGAGGTAATTTGTTTTCAGTTGTAGCATTTGGATACTTGAGTTTTTAGACAGAATCAGGCAAGCAAACACGGCTCTATAGGGTTAAAGATAGAGAGGGAGGACATAAGGGGAGATGTGATGTAAGATGAATATATAGATGATTATCAGATTAACTGGATTAGTGAAATAGGATTATAGGAAATTGATTATCCTTTGTCAAGTCTCTCAGTGACAAATGTAGGAACAGGGTATAATGGGGGGTTTATAAGTAGATGTTGAAGGATAAGCATTGGCCCCATGTGGTTAGGGGATTTGGAGAAGTACTGGCATAAGGTCCTTAATAGTGAAGATATTTACACTTGAAATATTATTTTAGAGTTTTGTGGATTTGTGTAATGTATAGTATAGTGTGACTCTGCTGAATAAAAGTCCTTCAAAAAGCAAGCCAACTCTTCACCTATATCTGTTTGTAGTCTAAAAATGTAAACTATTTTGTCCAATTTTGTTTGCTTTGGTCCACTCACATTACGTTGGCTCTTCTTAAACTTTTGCTAATTGAAACAACTTTGGTTCCTTTAAAGTGCAAGGGACGGCTTGGCACAGTGACTTGTAATCGGTCAGTTGTGAGATCGAGCACCATCAAACGTCCGTTGTTTTCTTGAGCAACAAACTTTATCCTCATTGCTTATAGTACTGGTTGGTTCCAGGAATGGATCCAAGCGTGATTTACATAAGCAAAAATTACTTGTTTCACAATCAAACTAAAATAAATTATTATAAACTGGAATGCAAAAGGTATCTTACAGCATATACTAAACAAGATTATGGTAAAAACAAGCAAGTTTAGGTGCACGTTTTACCCCTTGAGATTCTGTGGAAATCACATCCATCATACAACTGTAATCCTACACTGCACTGATGCCTGGATAAAGGCAAGTGCACAATGGTGAAGGTCTAGGTTGCAATCTCATCCAAATATTACAAATATAATCAACATGTGGTTTAGCAAGTTAAGATAAGTGTTGTTTATATGTAAAGTTTAATTTCAATTTACTCTGCAGCCATGTGTCATTCAAACACCAAAATCAAAACTATGGGAAGAAAGCAAACGGGTTTGACTGGTTTTTACTATAATATTTATCGAGGGGGCCATAAGACTCTCAAATTATTTTAGCTTGATTGTGAAATCACCATCAAATCCTTTCCTGGAACCAACCAGTACTTAAAGCAATGAGTGTACAGGGTTGTCAATGCTATAGATTAGAGAAGCACACAGAAGCCTTTCACCCTCCACACAACATACCAGTACAACTTCTAGTCACTTCAATACTTATAATTCAAAATACATTCAGCACCAGAGCAGGTATAAATTTAACATTCCAGTCACTCATAACTTGGTCTCAAAACATTAATTATGATTACTGTGGCAAGAGAACTGTAAAAACAAAAGTGTCAGAATGTATATGTCATATATCCAATTTATTTGTAACTGAACTCTACTCTACAAGTGACTTATTATGAGAAAAACATAATTGATTGTAAATGTATACTGTATACTTCTGCTGAGTAATCAGTTTTGACAGCAAGGTGTGTGATCAGTTTTGTCAGCAAGGTGTGTGATCAGTTTTGTCAGCAAGGTGTGTGATCAGTTTTGTCAGCAAGGTGTGTGATCACTTGTGTCAGCAAGGTGTGTGATCACTTTTGTCAACAAGGTGTGTGATCACTTTTGTCAGCAAGGTGTGTGATCAATTTTGACAGCAAGGTGTGTGATCACTTTTGTCAGCAAGGTGTGTGATCAGTTTTGTCAGCAAGGTGTGTGATCAGTTTTGTCAGCAAGGTGTGTGATCTTTCAAGTCAGTTAACTCATTTACATAAAGATTGGGTTGTACAGTGACTATGTGAGAGAAGCCGATATATTAGGAAATGTTTTGAGGAATGAACAGAAAAGTGCAGTAACTTAACATTGCCACATGAAGCTGTTAGGACAGTTTTCTCAATCCTCAGTTGTGGACACAAGTTTGGAATTTGTTTCTCTTCTATTAGCAGAAGCATACATGCTAGTTGAAACATATTGATTTCTAGGAGCTTAATTACAAACTGTGAACTGTTGCAACCCTCTAACAAGAATGATCTAGTATTTTGTTTCTAAAACATAAATATAAACAACAAAAATCTAGCTCCCAAATCAAATACTTCCAATTACGTATGGACTGCTCTGGCAAGAAATAACTATCAAACTAGTCACTTAAAAGTCACTTCTCCCAAATTGTCAACAAACTAAATTAAGCATGTGACACTGAACAATGTTAATAGAGGAAGTCTGCCTCTGTTTGAAAAATAATCATGGTTGCTAATTTAGACAATACCCATTATTATCATCCCATTTGGTTACAGATATTAGTTTTAGACCGCGCCTGTTATTGTCATTCCTTTACCTGAGGACATTATATTAGACTATTCCCATCATCGTCATTCAATTAAGCTGAAGACCAAGCAGGACAACTTGAGCGCAACAAGACTGTCCAGTGAATATGTAATTATAAGCTATAACATGTTTTTAAGCGATGATGGGCCAAGTTTGATATGTGGCCCTTTGACACTTTTTATTGCCCCTCATTAATTGTTTACACCATGTAATGACATAGGATATATTGTTATGTTTTATGACACATTGTGGCGGTATCTCTGTTCACATTCACCTATGTACCTTGTTAAGAACATTGTAATGTCATGTGTACATACATGTACATAGTATGTAATGTAACACTAGAGTTTAGCACTCACGTAATCACAAAGTTACAATCAAAGAGAAACTGAAGACATCGTGTTTCTATACCACTGTCATGTAGTGAATGTCCATAAAACAAAACTGTCTGTTATCCATATGTATATATCAGTATAAAACAGAGCTATCTTAGGGTTATAAATTATGACCATATATTCACCCTGTGGTGAAAATAGTAATAAAGCAAATGTAATTATACATGGAGTGTTGTCTTTCATGGTGGGTTTCATGTATAACATATAAATAGTTTGAACGATTAAATCATCATACAGCAAAAGAGTCAACGGCCTCAAAGTTTGCCGGGGTAAGGCAGGTTATGTACGATTTTAATCTATTAGGCGTCAGAATGCTTTTTACACAATCCAAAAGGTTGAAAACTTCACTTATTGATACCTGTTTCTACTTGTAGTCAAACTACTTAAATCTTGTATTTGATGTTTTGACAATGGGTTAATATATTGCCAGACTAGTGCTGTAGTTTGAGTCGACATTAGCTAACATTTGTATTGGAAGCAAAAAGCATAGCAGATAGTAGGATGTTAAGTCTTAGTTTTTATATATGCACAAATTATGAATTGTCTTTATGTACAATAAGATATTTCTTAGAATTAAAGGTTTATGTTTTGTTGAGTAGTTAAGTTAAGGGATGATTATCGAATATACACAAACATAAGTATTAATTATCAACGAAATAAAACATCCCTGGTCTAGTGTACACTAATCATATCTTATAAACTGTACTTTCATGTATGTTTAATATTCTAGGTTACGTACTCATATATAAGATTACTCCACTCTTACATTTGTAGTCAAGCAGGGACACTCATCTCAAGTATTATATTATCTACTTTATACAGAGAGCCAGCAGTTAACTCTTTAGTAATCGGCGCCTTATTTCCAAAAACATGTATTGCGTTTTCTGTCATTTTGAGAAAATTTGAGTTTTATTGTTGAAACTCTACAGGGTTCTGGAATTGTGTTTTAAGTGAATTATATATATTCCGGAATCATGTATGTAGTACTGATAGAAAGAGCTAGAAAAGACAATTCCAAACATACCAAATATTTAAAATCGCCAACCACCAACTTACAGCTAGGGTGTATAAAAAGTCGGAAAAAAATTAATCTAGAATGTTATCATTTAAACAGTGTAAATCTGTTTGATGTATGAAAACCTTGGTAAACTTAAGATCAAGATCTGCTTTTATTTAATCAACTTGCGTTAATCTGTGTTGCTTTCTTTAGACCCCTTTTTCAGTCAAAAGCAGTTCAGCACCCTGGGTGGGCATTTTGGGCTACCTATACCTTCTAATAACTTAAAGCTTGCTGCCTTACATGAGCCCCAGATAAAAAAATATATAGTCTAGATCAAACTTTTATGTTCATACTCAAACCCAGATGAAAAAGTTATTCCATTTTACTGTTCATTCAGAAGCCTTTAGTTTTGTCTATTTCAGAACAACTTCCTTTTCAGTTCCCTCTATTGAAACATAGCCCACCAGGGAAACAGCTGTGTACACAAAAAGCCCAGAGCTTGTGCTTTCAAAGACACATTCTACTAAAGATCAATAGTAAAATTTGAATGTTTGTATATCTAAAAGTCAACTGATTGATTTTCAAATTCACTTGAGATAGAAGTACCCAGAGGCTTAAAAACTCGAGATTTATGGGCTATTTTCTTTACAGATACCTATTACTATAAAGTTGTAAGTAACGACAATCAAAACACAAATCCTTGTTTGTTCTACTAAACATAATATGGAATATTTCTGTGATAGGGTCAGTTTTATTAATAATTGGTTACTTGGCAGTAATTAATGTTCTTTAATCTCTCTGCTGTATTTATGTTCATTTAAGTACTTTTAATTCTTAGTCTTTCGTTAACATAAACACTCCTCTCTATTGAAAGATATAGAATTAAAAGTACCTAACATGTTGTAACAACAAACCACTCATCATACAATGTGTGCAACAGTTTTACTTTTTCCATAGTTACAAGTCAATGGGTGAAAAGTGCCATAAATACAGCTCTATACAATTTGCTGACTCAGGAGTATTGCTTCAGTTAAGGAGTTAAACTGACAATGTTCTATAAGTGCTATAAGATCAAACATTTTACATTCACCACTCGGCAGAGCTAGCTAAACCCAATAGTCACCTTAACTTTACTAGCGCTAGCTAAACCCAATAGTCACCTTAACTTTACTAGAGCTAGCTTATCCCAATAGTCACATTAACTTAACTAGAGCTAGCTAAACCCAACAGTCACCTTAATTTAACTAGAGCTAGCTAAACCCAATAGTCACCTTAACTTTATTAGAGCTAGCTAAACCCAATAGTCACCTTAACTTAACTAGAGCTAGCTAAACCCAATAGTCACCTTAACTTAACTAGAGCTAGCTAAACCCAATAGTCACCTTAACTTTATTAGAGCTAGCTAAACCCAATAGTCACCTTAACTTAACTAGAGCTAGCTAAACCCAATAGTCACCTTAACTTAACTAGAGCTAGCTAAACCCAATAGTCACCTTAACTTTATTAGAGCTAGCTAAACCCAATAGTCACCTTAATTTAACTAGAGCTAGCTAGACCCAATAGTCGCTTAACTTTATTAGAGCTAGCTAAACCCAATAGTCACCTTAACTTAACTAGAGCTAGCTAAACCCAATAGTCACCTTAACTTTACTAGAGCTAGCTAAACCCAATAGTCACCTTAACTTAACTAGAGCTAGCTAAATCCAATAGTCACCTTAACTTAACTAGAGCTAGCTAAACCCAATAGTCACCTTAACTTAACTAGAGCTAGCTAAACCCAATAGTCACCTTAACTTTACTAGAGCTAGCTAAACCCAATAGTCACCTTAACTTAACTAGAGCTAGCTAAACCCAATAGTCACCTTAACTTAACTAGAGCTAGCTAAACCCAATAATCACCTTAACTTAATTAGTAAATATTTTAGTGAAACAGCATCAGTATAGCAAAAACAACAACTACAAAATGCAATGTCACAAATATCTTGCCATCCTTTTCCAGTGTATAGGGTAAAATGACAAGCCTACAAAAGTACATTTCTATTTTACGTATTTCTGAATTCATGAAGGTAATGTGAGGATGTCAGTTCTCCATATGATGTGAATAGTTCTCATGCCATTTTACACCTTTATATGCTGTAATAAAGGTGGAACAAATAGGCAGAAATGACAGGAAATTGACTAAACCACTGTTTATAGCTCTGTTTTATTGGCAAACTGAATGTATATTTATTCAAAACACTTAGAACCGTTTCTTTTTCACCCCTCGAAATATAGAATATTTGGAAACAGTTATATGTACCAAATAGGCTATTTAGATGGTAAAATCAAAATGGAATCATTCATTTGTTCACCTCATGCTGTTATAAGAGTTAATTCCCAAAACAGTGCAAAGTATAACCATCTTTGGATCTAACAGAACAGTGGTTTAAATTATATATACAAATCTCAGCTTTAATCAGATCAGATCAGGCCTTCAAAGAATGTCGGAATATCACAAACATGGTAACAAAACAGGTGTCATTGGGGTTATTTTGGTATGTGTTCAGTGTCACCCTGTGCTTAGGTATAACGTGACACCCTAAATAGATAAAAGGTTAGGATATAGTTTGTAATTTGAGAGAAAGTAATTTTCTTCTGGTCAAAATGAAATGTGTGAAAAATGACTAGGCAGTAACCTGATGTGGAGCATGAATATCATTAAGAAAACTTTGGCAGAAAAAATGTTTTAGGAGTATGACAAGACACCTTAGAGTGAGTCAGTTAATCTATTAAAATAAAGTGGGAGTCTTATCATCAACATTTCTAACATTTGAAGCATTTTTTAATACCATATAAATATAATAAATGCTCAGGTGCATAGCTCAGTATAATCCTGTCTCATTTTTTCGCTTAGAAACACTTAACTTAATTGTTTCATTTTTTTTATATTAAATGAAAACTCAAGATAGATTTTATATATCTGCTGAAAAAGAAGTTATAGTGGTTCCAATCTACATAAATAGAAATAAGTGATTTGATTTGTTATTCATCAGACTTTATATCTTTATATAAATAAGGAACCTTCGTTGTTGTTTTTTAAATCTTTAGACAATCTGCCATAAACTGCTCAATATAATCTTTAAAATAGGTAAATAACTTATTTTCAATGCGTTTGTTTATGGATGACATCTAGTTACATGTCGTATGTTTGGTACATAATGATATGTATGAAAGTCGACTACTGCTTGTTTGGTTATACAATTAGAATGATTAAGTGGAGGTATATTTGTTATTGGTTAGGGTATATGTATACAGCATGAGTCATAGATTGAAATCACTCTTCAAGTCATTGGTGGGAGTATGAATGTGTGACATTAGATAACCATGGAAACCAACACTGAACATGTCATCTATTTACGTACAGACTTTTTTTCTTCTACCACATAGAACATGGGGCCATTTAGAGCTGGGTCGACTTTCAATGCAGAATCATAGAACATGGGGCCATTTAGAGCTGGGTTGGACTTTCAATGCAGAATCATAGAACATGGGGCCATTTAGAGTTGGGTTCGACTTTCAATGCAGAATCATAGAACATGGGGCCATTTAGAGCTGGGTTTGACTTTTGATGTAGAATCATAGAACATGGGGCCATTTAAAGCTGGGTTCGACTTTCAATGCAGAATCATAGAACATGGGGCCATTTAGAGCTGGGTTTGACTTTCAACGCATAATCATAGAACATGGGGCCATTTAGAGCTGGGTTCGACTTTTGATGCAGAATCATAGAACATGGGGCCATTTAGAGCTGGGTTTCGACTTTTGATGCAGAATCATAGAACATGGGGCCATTTAGAGCTAGGTTCGACTTTTGATGCATAATCATAGAACATGGGGCCATTTAGAGCTGGTTTGGACTTTTGATGCATAATCATAGAACATGGGGCCATTTAGAGCTGGGTTCGACTTTCAATGCATAATCATAGAACATGGGGCCATTTAGAGCTGGGTTCGACTTTTGATGCAGAATCATAGAACATGGGGCCATTTAGAGCTGGGTTTCGACTTTTGATGCAGAATCATAGAACATGGGGCCATTTAGAGCTAGGTTCGACTTTTGATGCATAATCATAGAACATGGGGCCATTTAGAGCTGGTTTGGACTTTTGATGCATAATCATAGAACATGGGGCCATTTAAAGCTGGGTTGGACTTTTGATGCAGAATCATAGAACATGGGGCCATTCAGAGCTGGGTTTTGACTTTTGATGCAGAATCATGGAACATGGGGCCATTTAGAGCTGGGTTGGACTTTCAATGCAGAATCATAGAACATGGGGCCATTTAGAGCTTGGTTCGACTTTTGATGCAGAATCATAGAACATGGGACCATTTAGAGCTGGGTTGGACTTTCAATGCAGAATCATAGAACATTGGGCCATTTAGAGCTGGGTTGGACTTTCAATGCAGAATCATGGAACATGGGGCCATTTAGAGCTGGGTTTGACTTTTGATGCAGAATCATAGAACATGAGGCCATTTAAAGCTGGGTTGGACTTTCAATGCAGAATCATAGAACATGGGGCCATTTAGAGCTGGGTTGGACTTTCAATGATGCAGAATCATAGATCATGGGGCCATTTAGACCTGGGTTGGACTTTTGATGCAGAATCATAGAACATGGGGCCATTTAGAGCTTGCTTCAACTTTCAATGCAGAATCATAGAACATGGGACCATTTAGAGCTGGGTTGGACTTTTGATGCAGAATCATAGAACATGGGGCCATTTAGAGCTGGGTTCGACTTTTGATACAGAATCATAGAACATGGGGCCATTTAGAGCTGGGTTTGACTTTTGATGCAGAATCATAGAACATGTGGACTCATATTAATGTAAGGGGAAGCCAACATAAGCATCAAAACATGGAATAGTTATGTGATAAACATCAAAATTAATACAATGTAGTATGTACATGTACACGTAGAACATGATAAAAAATTAAGATTATTTTTGCCCTGACTTGATAAAACTGTTCACATCTCAGGTCAGATTCTAAATGGACACAATTCTAATAATACATCCATTTTACAATGACCTGTATTTAACTACGGTCACCCACAAACTGTGCTTTTCACTCTTTACAATTTTACCAAACATTCTAACCATAAGGTGTTTGACAATGGAGCGACAAACATTCTTTTGTAAGGGTGAAAGAAAGGTCCGGTGCTATAAATCAAGGTATGGATGCAAACTGGTTCTATCTGCTTCTACAGTCAACAGTCACTTAGAACTCTTTCACTTTAACTCCCATCAAATAAAGCTTAGCTTTTATTGTAAATGTGTACTTCGTGAATTCAGAGAGATTTCCTTTTCTTACATGGATAAAATGTTTGATTTGTGTGAAAAAGTGGAGCCAGTATAATTGACCGTACATTTTAACTTAGAAGTTTATATGTTTAGTTTTATATTCATTTTGGTTAGATGTTAAACAAGCACTATATATTGCTTATGTAAGTCAAGCTTGAATTGGTTCCTTGAACCAACCAGTACTAAGCCATGAGGCCCTGGTACCAGAGTTTGTTCAGCTACTTTGGGAAAAGGACCGTGATCAAAATTGGGAAAATTTTAATTTGGAATCATAAACAAGTTACATTCAATAAGTGGCATGCTGATATTCCAATTGACTTATTACAAGAAGTCAGACATGCTTATTCAATAAGTGGCATGCTGATATTCCAATTGACT
>ENA-OREC01001286-OREC01001286.1-marine-metagenome-genome-assembly--contig:-NODE-1286-length-12413-cov-11.750243_pt1 | contig 12413 bp, 6 predicted proteins | sample MGYA00248626_ERZ508543 | MGnify/ENA primary metagenome ERZ508543 (study PRJEB26211, sample SAMN05518279) | marine metagenome | isolation source: Puget Sound, Washington, USA | host: Bankia setacea... | reverse complement strand
ACGTTCGCATCGGTTAATACATGTAATGGATCTTTTTAAAGTTGTTTAAAGCTTCTGAAGCAATATCGTACGATTGAGCAAATGTGTTCAGATGCGCATAGTATTACTTTAAACAATTGCAATTACAAACTTACTCTGTAAAAGTACCAACATGCATCAGAAAATCTCTTATCAACCTGTAAAAGTGGTTAGCTCACATATCAAACTCAGATCAGTATATAATGTGAAATGATAAATGTATTATGCTTACCAGTCAGAAGTCCATAGGTCAGATAAAGCTGGTACAATTCTTCAACAAACACAGACAGTCCCAGACCCATTGCCGCTATAAGCCCTCCAGTCATTACACAGAAACGACTGCCAAACTTGCTCATCAAACATCGAAACACAACACCTGGGTAAGAGAAAAAATAGGATGCCATGAGAGTATTTATTGTGGAATCCAAGTACAGCATAATGTGTATATTTATAATTTAGTTTCAGTGTAATATTTGTACAACATCAAAAGTTGCATACAAACTTAATTATCCTCAAAGAATTAGATCATGAAGCTGGAGCGTCATGGTCAAAAGTTACTACACTAAAATCAAGAACTCTTTTAATGGTTACGTATTTTTTGCTAAAAGATGAGATCCATTGATTAGAACCTAGAAATAAAACAAAAGTGTCCTTCAACTGACTGAACTAAATAGTTGTCTCTTTTTTCATTCATTTATACTCAGTCTAAATAAAAGGGTTGAGCGAGTTGACTACTTGGTCATACTCACTTGTCAAAGCAGTTGTGTATAAAAGGATAGATCCGGCCCATGATGTGTCAAAATGGTCCTCCGTGAATACATCCTGAAATACAACCTGGAATATGCCGAGGCTGTATGTTATCCCACAAACTATAAACTGGACAAAGAAGGAGCCGAAGACAATCATCCATCGGCACCCATCATCTACCTCCACCATACTTGGGTTCCCACAGCTACTCACCACTTGGTCAAACATCTAGCCACTGCAAGTACACAAATGATATCAAGTTTAAAACAGTTATCTTTAAATTTATAAAAAAGGAGAAAGATACACTCATAAATCAATGAATATCACACTATCATCCTTTTAATACAAAACATAACCTCTATAATGGTATAGCTGAGAACTGACTGAGGAAGAAACGTTCTGGGTGAGAAAAGACAGAGAGAGAAACTATTAGGGTGCAAAAGAAATCTGGATACAACATAAAGTTAAACTTCTTCCACAACAATCAAGAACACAACAGTTAAATAAGAAGACACTGACACGTCAACTATTTTGATATGAAAGAATGTATGACAACAATAATATTTAGTTTGTACTTTTGATGCTGCAGTTTTAAAAAACACATCCAGGATATCTCAAGAATAGCATCAGTCACTACTATCACTAGTGTGTCAGACCTCTTCAACAAATCATTCACCTGCTACACTACACAATGGCTTTATATATACTATTTATTACAGTTTGGTAACTACTGATACTATTTTAAAGATAAGTGTACTTTGGACCGGAGCTGTTTTACAAAACAAGAAATGTATATAACAGCACAAACAGCCTAACATTAAAAGCATTGTTGTTAGACAGGCAAGAAAACTATAATATCTATTTCTTTGACAACACAGGTTAAATAATAACAAATAATAACAAATATAATAAAACATGTATCAAGCAATGAATAAAACACATATTGACAAAACACACGGCGTGACCTAATAACTGTCTTTGTTTACACTTTAATGTTTACCATCCGTATGTGGCTATCCTATCCGAAATATGCCTCGAAATATGTCCTTGTAAACACAAAGTCATGACATTTCAACATATCAAACACTTGTAACAATATAAAATAATAACGTTTGAATTCAATAAAGCTAGTACCAATGGCTTACATTTTAGTAATATCCAACCATAGAGAGAGAGAAAAGTCACAATATTCGCGACGTAAATGACAGCTTGTAAACGGTGTTGTAGTATATTTTCACCCACTCAATTTTGGGACATACTATTTCCCGGTACTGGTCTCACCCGGTCTCTGTCTGCAAACTTTTATAGTAGCTATTGTTTGTTAAGGTAGCGGAATCCATTTGATTGAGATTATCTACTGATCAATGAATACAACAAAGATGTCAAAACACATTGACAAATGATACCTTTCCCATGAAAATAGTTTGGCGCTAGCGGTGGGTGCGGGAGGTGTATTGATTTTATTTGTAAAAGTCATGTTTGGTTATTCTTTGCGAATTAATGACACTTTAAAGTTGAAACCTACACAGTAAGAAATTTAAACATATTCAATCATGAAAACATTCATCTTGTCTGATGGTGTGGCAGTCCGGTCAATATAATCTCCTATAAATGCTTAACAAACTATAATTTGTATTCACAGATAACAATATGTCTGTTCATTAAAGCACTGACCTATGCAACAAAGTTTGCAAAGTAAAATGGTGCATTCTGACGTTATTTGAAACGATGTCCTTGAAGTTAAAACTGCTGAGAAAAATTCAAAACAAGGATGCAAAATGTAGCATTCTGGCGCTATTTGAAACGATGTTATGTAAGTTTAAACTGCTGAGAAATCTTTTTGAAAGAACGGGTTTAAAATTATTCACTCTGACAATATGTGAAACGATGTTTTGGACGTTGGAACTGCTGAGAAAAGGTTGGTGTTTTAGATGTTTGAACTGCTTCGAAAATTTTGAAAGCAAGGAAGCTAAAATATGCATTCTGAATCGTTCCAAAGAATACGGACGACGACTTTTAGGGGAGCTAGTAAATGTTGGAATATGTTCATCACTAAAATAACTCTTAATAAGACTATACGATACAGCGTAACGTTGTTGGCATTCCGTTGCTTTTTTATTTCTTCCAACATTCGCTTTTTGAACACACCTGTGTATTTGCAAAGACATGACAAATAGTTTCTGCGTTTGTGCTATCTGCTTTATGAGTGTTACTTACCTAGAAATGTTTTATATTACTATGTACGCAGTCAGTGTACTTTGTTTGGGCTGTTAATTCATTGTTATAGCAGACTTCCATTGTACTAGTTGATTTTCAAAATAAGCAATCAGTTTCAACCGGACATATACTGTTTGAGGTATCAATCATTTTGAAAGCTGTGTGTACACACAATTTCGCCATTTGTCGTGTTGTGTTATTCTTTAATTGTAATCTACAGCATTTTTTAAAAACACGATTGTAAACGGTTTCAACTTTATTAACAGCACTAAAATCAAGAACTCTTTTAATGGTTTTTATGAACCTTTACGTCTAATAGTTGGGGAACTAAAATACTAGAGCCTATCATACGACAGTTATATAAAACCCGGCAACAGCCGATCCCGTATGCTCCCGCTTATGTTCTGATATTAGCATGCACAAATATGTTTGCGAAAATGAGTTTCTGTTGATATTAGTTAGAAGATGATTTGATGAATTAAGGCTGTTTATGATCTAAAATTAGTTTTACTTTTCAATTCATGGCATCCGAATCTAGTTTGATCCAAAGGTGGCATCCGGCGTACCAATCCTCGGCATCCGGAAAACCGCTTAAAAGGGCCCGGCACCCGGCCTACCAAAAAGGGGGGTTCACCCTCATTAAAAGTGACACTCAAGGTGCTTTACACGCAAACATTCACCAATATTTGCTTAAAGTATCAATCACTGAACTAAGAAGTCAACATTATCATGTCCGATCAGTTTTACAACTTGCGAACTTTTGTCTCAAAACACATGAGTTTCAATTGTACATAGAAACTCGAGGCTTTAGCGTGTTTACAGTTCGATGTGTAACACCATTTACTTGTCTAGAGTGCTTGATTTTATACAATAAAATGGGAGCGTGCATTGCACTTATGTAATCGAGGAAACAGTAGGCTTACTATAATAATTATATATATACTTAGAACTGTTAACATATATAATTACCATTAGTTTTGTACTTAGGAAAATTGAACTGAGAAAGAAACTCAAAATCGATTCTAAATCATGAAGCTAATTAACAGTGATGGATTTGTGTTTTATGGCAACTCATATTGTAGAATCACGTTGAACATTGAAAAGAGCGCTTGGATTTCCGTCTAGATGATTTTTGAAGAGAAAAAAACGTGTTTTTTAAAGTTTACTTTAAACGTATAATTTGATTGCAGAATACCATGGCATATCAACATAAAGCAAAAGGATCGAGCCACAAGATAATAACAAAATTACGACTCTTTTTCTAAACATGAACGAAAAACAACAAGATATATACATACCACAATGGTGGATAATTACATACAATGTACTGGTATTTTGAAAACGTTGAATACACATGCTTTTATTTTATTATTGTAATATTGAACAAAACTCTGTAATTAAAAAAAATCTTTAAAATACTGAACTGCATGCGTAATCACTAACGCCTAACGGACGTATCTAGTTGAACAGTCAGAAGCACACTAACGTACGTTATATAGCTGTTAAAAATATTGTTTACGATTCACTCCAGCCTTAAACTCTTTCTGCAGTGTAGAATGCACCATTGACCGCATTTCATCTTCTGTATGTATCACTTTACTGTTAACATCACAACCCGACTTACATTCACTATTTCATTCTCTAGTGCACACAGATCATACATAAACTTGTCTTTATTAAGTTTATTAGAATATCATATATAACATTATATGGTACTTTATAATATTCCGTGTTTACTACTTCAATTACAAAGTGTGATGCAGTGACCTAAATGATTATTGAATGCACATGGTTATTGACAGCCCAACTATGTACAGTATGTTCATACCTCCATATGCACATTTCCGATGTTCTATTTCTAGGTCACGTACGCTGCCTCGAACTGATGAGCGTCTGCTCCACACTTCAATATCCTAAATAACTGTTACACGTATTCTCACAAGCTATGTATTATCCGTGACGGTTCTTCCGATTTATTTCACAATACTGCATCGCCTGCATGTCTGATAAACGATGTAAACTTTTGACAAAGATATCACTTGACCTAGATCCGCACCATGTGCTTAGGTCCCTGTTGTTGTTTACATCAGGTGATCCGAGCTATTAATAGTAACACATGTGAATAACAAATGCAACGTTGCACTGGCGGTTCCGCCCCAGTACGTTTTCTTGAGATAATAATGAAATGGTTCGATACCCATATCCGGATTAACAAAACGAGTAGTTTAAAGGTAAACCAGTGTGCGTAGCTATTCTTCACACGTATTATAGTTAAACTATATAAACCTACATGCAATACCTGTAATTCATGCAGATATTGGAATACATGGTGTGACATTACTGAAATTCCACACCTTTTTGGCAGCGCATTATAACGGATGATTTAGCATGTACAAATGGGCCGCGATCTGGGAAAACCGGGCTTAATGACACACTTATTTTCGTTTTTCGTGAGTGTGCCTTCCGACTCCAATCATTATTAAATAATTATAGAACTCTCTAGTTCAATTAAAGTTGTCTTCGACGCAGTGGTTAGCGCGTCTGGCTCATAAACGGTCAGTCGTTATTTAAACCCCATCAAAGGCCCCCGTTGTTTCCTTGAGCCCAAGGATCGCATTCGAGCGTGATTTTACAATCGAACTTAAATAAGTGATGGACTTATGGTAGATTGACATGTTCCCATGTTAAACAACGTCATAAATAGTTTCTGAACACCTGCAAATGTTATACTTATATTGTCGAAGCGTTAATATTACATGTTCATTCACATTATATTTACATAAATGATCTTAACTCAACACACAACAACAAAAAATTAGTCTGTGTTCGGTATCGTCACGGACATATAAACCACAGATCCGTGGTATCATGCATGGCTCGAAAAAGAAGCCTGCTTCGTGTTTCGGTATAAACCGTCGGACTGAGTCGTGCCCAATGCATACCATAACACTATTTGTTCAATAAACCAACTAGTGTTTTTGTTAAGACGGAAGAAGCAATGAAGAGTATGAATGTGAAGAAGATGATATATTTCACCCACCAAAACTTTCATAATACAAAAGTAAGGTATATATGCAATCAAACTTTTCTAAAACGTTCCCTTGAGGTGATAAGGAAGACCAAATGTTGGCAACCTGGAGGAGGCTCCGGACAGTGGTAAGAAACCTTCACAATGAAAATCCAAGACCGGTACACATGTACTTAATAATAAGTTAACTTATAGTAATCAAGTGAACATAATATGCAAAGATATATAAAAACAACACACACACATGTTGTACAAAGCGCTTTATTGAATAAACCAAGACATAGAAAATTAATGAGATATTAATTAATATAATAAGTGAGACCTATTGTTTTCCCTATCAGAGTGTGTAGGCTCTACGAGAGGAGTTCCCTACAAGTTGCATGGCTGTGGATTTCATTGGGTGCAGGCTGTCCAGTGATGCGTACAAGCAGTCGTTGTGCAGGCTTCCTGTGTAAGTTAGTTTCTCGGTTAACGTAAGTATAAACATAGTTCACCTATTCTTGATCAATGTGCTATGGTGAATGATCGATTTACAGAGTTGTCCTATTATATATACAGTTGCACATGATTTACCTCCCTCGACTTTCCCAATCGTTCATTTATCCTTTGTTGGAAAAGTTAATGTAAGATTCAATAGTTTCCTGCATTTTTCATCAACATATTTCAAATGACTTTTTTCGTTATTTTCATTTTCGAAACGTTTTGAATTGCAGATTTGACATTAGGTTATGAGTACGAAAACAGTTTGTTTGCTATTCTTACCATTCCTTATTATTCCGGATATGTCGAGTTTCGGCACACTTCGGTTATTTCTATCAGCACGTGTTCCAAAATGGAAGGTAACTAATTTCTGCAAGGCGCTCTCGTCAATTTATACTTAATACTTGTAATTTGCAGACTCTGTATTTTTATAAACAACATCAATAACTGTTATTCCATAGATATCAACTATTGTCACTTCAACTAGTAACTGTTTTTTAGAGAAAATCGTTGCCCATCGGCCCCACGTGGTAGCCGGATTTCAAATCCAGCATGGCTGCTAGACTTATGTTAGATTTTCATAGAAAACCTGTCTTATTCTTAATTGTACGTGTGTCAAATGCAAGTTTTTATTTTTTATGTTAAAACAGGTAGCAAAAGCAGTTGATATGAGTTTGGCAGTGCTTCATGTGTAAAGAGTTAGTTTTTGTTTAATCAACTGGTTTTGCTACAGTTAGACATTTAATTTGATATTTACATTCCACAGCATGATGTAGCCATTGTGTATATTAAGCAAACAGGATAAACTATTGGTAATTATTTGTAAGAGACTTTTTTTAATCACTAATTTTGAGAATGAGAACAGTTCTTCAAAGAAAACCCTTTGCATTTGAGAACAATTTCTGTTTGGCAAATGCGGGGTTCTTCATATTTAGCTCAAAAACACATAGCATAGTTCTGACATGAAACCTATGTAGGAACATTCAGAGGCTCAAGTGTCTTTTGTCACCTAAACATGTTTTTTAATAGTGTTCAATAATGTTTTTCTAGAAATTTGCATTTTAAACGGAGATAATTGCATATAAACTGCGGACAGGATTCTGCGCGCTGAGTTCGCTTAATACTTTCAGCTCCGCTGATGGAGCTATGCTATGTGTTTTTTTACCTAAAAAATAAGAACCCTGCATTTGCCTAACAGAAAAAAACTAGAAAACAGACCTACATTAATTGTCATCTCTTTATGAAAAAATAATAAGTGTCTATGTTTAATTGCTGTGTCACTCATTGATGTTGCCAGCAGGCAATTTAAGGTTAATTTATGTATGTTGAACAAAGTGAATATGCACATCCTTTTTCATAGCATTCTGATTGTTTTATTTGCAGGATCCCCAAAGAAAAAGCGTAAGGATGTTAATGTTGCAGTAAGTATCTTTTTAAAAACTATGAGGTGTATACTCTACAATCTTTTTGTTCTAACTAATGAAGTGTTTAATTACAATTTTGTATTCTCTACCTGTAATAGACTATAATTATGTCTTTTGTTTATGTTATCTTGTTGGTATTTCAGGAAACACAACACACTGGGGACTTTCTCATCAAGCCCTCAGCAGATGTACAGAAACTTGACACATCAGATTGGCCACTTCTCCTAAAGGTATGCAAATGTCCAGGGGTTCAATTTTAGGCAAGATGTCAGAGCTTTACTGCAGCTTAGTTAATATCTGAAAATAAAAAAATAATCCCAATCATCTGAGCTCTTTGCACTAGTTTGGCATGCATTGCTTAAGAAAATGACTGCACAATACAAATCAAAATAAGTTTATCTACGTAAATGTTGCCATATCACTACAAGCCTATGTAGCACCAATTAATCTCACATTTGCTTAAATTGTTTTAACACCATTTTTTTCAGAATTTTGACAAACTGAATATCAAAAGTGGAAAGTACACACCTATTCCATCAGGATGTTCACCATTGAAACGCCCAATTCACGATTATGTGAGGTAAGTCCAATTGAGTACCCTCTGGTATCATTATCAAGAAATTAAGTGATGAGAATTAAGATGTTAAGACAATCCCTTGAGTGATTTATACATGACTTGGTGAAAATTTCATTAGTGCAAATGTTGAAAAAAACAACTAGATTGACTAAGTTCTCTGTTACTGACTGTGTTTATGGTCTCCAGGCCAGGTATTTACAAATGTATAAGCAATGTTGAGAGCAAGCAGAGAATGGCCCAGTGGAAGAGACTAATTGTTTGCTAGGTGTCAGATTGCATTTACATTTATTTTATTACAGAGGTGGATTCATTAATCTTGACAAGCCCAGTAACCCATCATCCCATGAAGTTGTAGCCTGGGCAAAGAGAATTTTACGTGTAGAAAAGACTGGACACAGTGGAACTCTAGATCCAAAGGTCACAGGATGTCTGATTGTGTGTATAGAGAGAGCGACACGGTTGGTGAAATCTCAACAAGGTGCTGGAAAAGAGTATGTGTGTATCTTTCGCCTTCATAGCGTTGTGGAGGACCAGAAAAAAGTAGTCCAAGTAAGAGTTTGACTTTTCTATATTCTACTACCTTTTTCTGTTAACGCAATAGACACAAATATATATTTTGGTCAATTCAAATAATCAAAGCTTTATTTTTAGTTTAATCATTTCAGGTTTAAATTGTCAATACACATAATGTTTTGTCAATATTTGAATTAAAAAACCCATCAGTACTACCTAAAACAATTTTCTTCTCTCGTTCTCAAGTTTTACACCATTTGCATTTAATATGTTGTACCACCTTTGATGTCTATTTCATGTTTTTCAAAATGTATTTGTTAGATTGCCTGTATTTCCCTAATGAACCATTCCATCACATGAACTCCTCTCCCTTCAGAAACTAGAGATGTTAACAGGTGCTCTATTCCAACGACCTCCATTGATCTCTGCAGTAAAACGACAACTAAGAATAAGAACAGTATATGAGTGCAAGATGTTGGAGTATGACAAAAAAGAGGCAATGGGTAAGTGGTTGTTGAAGGAAATAGTTCATATATAAATCACTACAAAGGGCAGTCTGTCCTTGTGACAAAACAGAAGTGCCTGTAGTCTATGGTCATGTTTCAATTTTCTTTACTGAGATGTAACTTTACAAAGTCATTGTTTTATCATTTTCTCTTCATTTTGTACATTTTTCTCTTCTTCATTTTGTACATATCACTGCAAACTTTTACTTGTCTGAAAATTTGTTTGTTCTTTGCATATTGCGAAAATTCAAATATATTTACTGAACCGACACATTTCTTACCAGTCATGTCATAAGGACCACTGTCTTTGGCATAAACTGTTGTAACTTTAGAGAATCATTGTTTCATCATTTTCCTTTTTTCATTTTAAACATGTCACCTTGTGCCCCCGTTGTTTCCTTAAGCAAGAAACTTTACCCTTACTGCTTAGTACTGGTTGGTTCCAGGAATGGAATGGAGGGTGATTTCACAATCAAACTAAGATCAATTGAGTGCCTTATGGAAGATTGACTTAAATGTCAAATAAGCCCCCTTGTTAAATATTGTCAATTTTTTTCTATCTTTAAACAGATTACTTACAGACATATCTCAGGCATGTTTATTTACTATTATGTTAGTTTTTAGGTTCAACCATCAGAGCAGGTTCTACAGTTTAGAGCAAGTTTATGGTTGCAATGCTAAATGTAATTCAAAGCAAATATATTATTAAATACAATGTACATGTAATTGATTTGACATCTGTTAAGTGTAAAATGCTGCCTGTGAATTGGCTACAGTAATCACATGTGCCCACTTGTTTGTCACATAGGTGTATTCTGGGTAAGCTGTGAGGCAGGCACATACATTAGAACCATGTGTGTTCATCTGGGATTGCTGTTAGGGGTCGGAGGTCAGATGCAAGAACTTCGTAGAGTTCGCTCTGGTATTCAAAATGAAAAGGTAGGTTGTACATGTAAGAAGTGTGTTGTTGTCACATTTAAATATTGTTGTTATGTCTGTAGTTGATAGAAATGTTTCTTCATAGTCCATGAAAAAGTTAAATCTCTTCATGGATCACACTTCGTTAAAGAGCAGAAACCGCTTCAAACTAGTCTTTTGATTGGTTCATGACAGTTGTCAAAGTTACGCTCAGATTTGTGATATCTTTATGTAGTAAATATATTCAATTTGTATATGATGCACACTTTTGCTGTTCAGGCTGCCAGTGTATATACTTGTAGCCTGGAATAGTGTGCTAGAAAAGTGTCCCTTACCGGATATGTATGCCCACGGTTGGGTTTAACACTGTATATGGGAAACATATTGTTCACATAGAATATGTCTTAGATTTATTGCGCTGGAAAAGTCATTGTAGTGTTTCCATTAACTATGTTTGTTTTTGCACTCTTTTGTGTTTTTCTAGCTAATACCTATGCAGAGCCTTTACATTAACTTAGAACCAACATTTACAATCACTCTTGTTCCTTTTAAGTTTTACTTGTCAGGGCCCTATTAAAACTTGCCCAAAAAAGCTCATGGTTCAATTTTATTTGCCCATGCAAACAATGTTGTGTGTGTGGGGGTACATTGGAATCACCCTGTCCTTCAGTCCATATTTCTCTGGAGCACAATGTCTCCTAAACCGATGATCGGACATTGATAAAACGTCAATAGTTGTAGCATACAAGTTGAGGATGTGCGTGAATGAAGGTAATTATTTGTGCGAGACATGGGTTTTAATATTTTGACTCACAGTTCTAGTTGATTTAATTTTTTAAGTCCTACTAGTTTAGTAGGAATTCAACTGATGCACACTTTTGCTGTTCAGGCTGCCGGTGTATATACTTGTAGCCTGGAATAGTGTGCTAGAAAAAGTGTCCCTTACCGGATATGTATGCCCACGGTTGGGTTTAACACTGTATATGGGAAACATATTACACCTGTATAATCTTTTAGGCACACAGATAGGTTTCAGGTGTGTTATTCATTTAGTATACAGAGAAAGTTTGGAAATTCAAATCACCATTTTTCTAAACCGCTGAACTCAGATGGTGCTTCAAGTCGCATCTGACCTATAATGAGTCATACTGGCTGAGCATCTAAATGCCATCATGGCCCTCTTTGTTTGCAGAAGGAGCTTCCCTTTCAATGTAACTAATAAATATTAACCATGTTAACAAAACTGAATTAATTGATCTTGCATCAAAGATTATAAATGTATATTTTTGTTACCTTTACAGGAAGGTATGGTGACATTACATGACGTGATAGATGCACAATGGTTATACGACAACCAAAGAGACGAGGCCTACCTTAGACGTGTTATCAAACCTCTAGAAGCATTACTCACTGGACACAAGAGAATCGTTATCAAAGACTCAGCTGTACGTACTTATAAGTGGATAAATGTTTATTGTTTCTTTGGTCTCTTACCCTATAGGTGAACAACGAGCATTGAGCTTTGACATTTGCTATGTACCAACCATAGACAGTGTTATAAGGTGCTCATGTGTGTAGACAAAGGTGGTTTCTACATTAATAGTCAGTGCTTTAAATTGGGTTTAACACCTGTCTGCCCTATATTAAGGTAGAGTCTAAAATTACATGTGACTTTGTGGCTCAATGTGCAATGTTTACCATTTTGTATTACAGTAGCCAAGTATAATCAATATAAATAGTGAGATGGAATGATGAAGACCATTCATCTGTGTACTGTGAGATTGTAGTGAATGAAGCACTTATAAAACAGGTTACTGATGAGTCAATGGTCAGTATCTTGGTAGCCGGTGCAATACTAAATCTCCCTCTTTATATTTCTCTCAGCTCACGCTGATTGAAGTTTGTCATAGGGAGGACATTGTACATTTTGTTGTCTGTGATTGGTAACAAATCATCTTGTTTTCTGCTATACCAGAGACTTGAAA